>ERZ827478.52-NODE-52-length-125445-cov-74.674854_pt1 | contig 125445 bp, 114 predicted proteins | sample MGYA00519705_ERZ827478 | MGnify/ENA primary metagenome ERZ827478 (study PRJEB31778, sample SAMEA3449318) | human gut metagenome | biome: human gut; feature: human-associated habitat; material: faeces | place: United Kingdom | collected 2010/2012 ...
AATGCGGAAATTGTCATCTGTTTATCCATAAGTTTATTATATCACACTCGGCGGTATTTGGCACCTTTTTATGTGCGGTATTGCCTTAGTTTGACGAACTGACATTGATTCTTTCTTTATCTATTATCAGAATCGCTTTTATACTCATTTCATTTACCACCGTAAATATGGTCTTCTACATAAGCCAACATACGATTATTCAGTACACGATAATATATAATTGCAAGCAGACTTCCAATAGTACCACAAAGATATACTTCAACATTTTGAATTATCAGAGCTGCCATTAAAACAATCCAAGCAACGGTACAGGCAATAATTGTTGATATGTGTTCCCTACGCCATTTTTTCTTAAAGAACTCTTGCTTCTCTTTCAGTTCAAATGTACTTGCTTTCAGTGTTTCTCTAATATTTGATTCCGCCATCTCTTTATATTCCTCCGTGGTTAATTTTCTACCACTCAAGATTTCGTTAATGGTTAAACCATAAAGACGACTAAGTTCCTCCAATATCTCTACGGGCGGCATATAAGTTCCGGTTTCCCACCTTGAAACTGTCTTATTTGTGACACCGAGTTTTTCTCCCAATTCAGCCTGTGTAAGTTTTTGTTCTTTGCGAAGCTCTGCAAGAAAGCTTCCCATCTTTACCATATCCATTTATCTTCCTCCACCTCTGTGATGGTATTAGTCTATCACTTAGCTCAGTAAATGTCTTTACCATAAACAGCGATTCCTTAATTCAATCAGCAAAAGCAAGTTTTCGCTGAATATGTTCACTACATAATAATAAAATTCGCATTCAACAAATCAGCAGGTTCAAGTTCTTCGTCCTGTTTACAACATATTGTAAATCGAAGTCATGAATATTTCTACCCGCCGTCTATTGACCTCTACTACGAGGGAAATAGGCGGCTTTTTTGTTTGCATAAAATTTTTTCAAGAAATTTTGAACCCCCCCAAAAAAAAACGCTCTCCCATTTCAAACAAATGAAGGGGTTAATTCCGAACCACGAAAAGGTCAGCCCTTTCACTTGTATTTTGACAACTGAATAAATCATTCACTAAGACTTTAATTCTGATGATTTTAGCCACCTTATCGGGTACGCCTTGACTTCTGCCTTGCAGGACAGCGAGAACTCCCGGTATATTCAAAAAATCTTTCTCAATGCCCTGCGGCAGGAATCCGGCACAACAATCGTCCTTGGCGAGTATCTTCCGATTGCTGATCTGGAAAGTGCTGTGGATGAATATACCGTGTTGATTGAGAGAAATAAATGAATGCTGCAATGATACGTAATACCTGCAAGATGTGGTACATTTGGCGGGGTACAGACTTGCTTTTTTCGACGGAATTTGCTATGATATCGATTACTGCGCTGCGGCGCGGTAATTCCGTTGGGAAGGGAAGGATGTTTTGTGCAGAGTACGACCCGGGACATGACGCACGGCAGCCCGTGGCGGCTGATCGTATCGTTTGCTGTCCCTGTGCTGCTCAGCCAGATATTTCAGCAGCTTTACAACACGGCGGATACGCTGATCGTCGGCCGTTTCCTCGGCGACGGAGCGCTGGCGGCCGTCAGTTCGTCCGGACCGCTGATTTTCCTGCTCATCAGCTTCTTTGTGGGCGTGACCATGGGCGCAAGCGTCACCATTTCGCGCTATTTCGGCGCTGGCGACCACGACCGTGTTTCCCGTGCCATCCATACAAACATCCTCGTCAGCATGTGCAGCGGTATTTTGCTGACGGTCTTCGGCGTCGCCTTCACGCCGACGATCCTGCGCTGGATGGGGACTGACCCGGAGGTTCTGCCGGAGGCCATCTCCTATTTCCGCTACTATTTTACAGGCGTGCTGGCCGTCGTACTCTACAACGCCTGCAAGAGCATCATGAACGCCCTTGGTGACAGCCGCCGTCCGCTCTACTACCTGATTCTCTCGTCCCTCATCAACATCGCCCTCGACCTGCTCTTCATCGCGATCTTCCACTGGGGCGTATGGTCAGCGGCGGTCGCTACGACGATCTCGCAGGCTATCAGCATGGTGCTCTGCCTGATCCACCTGAGCAAAAAAGGGATGCCCTATCAGCTCCAGTGGCGCAAACTGCGCTTCGACAGGGAGATGCTGGGACAGATGGTGCGCTATGGTCTGCCGTCCGGCGTGCAGAACTCGGTCATCGGTCTGGCAAACGTCATTTTGCAGAGCAATATCAACTCTTTCGGCAAGCTGGCCATGGCCGGATACGGCGCGTATTCCAAGCTGGAGGGCTTTGCTTTCCTGCCGATCACGAGCTTTACGATGGCTCTGACTACCTACACCGGCCAGAATCTCGGAGCGATGCAGTATGATCGTGCGAAGAAGGGCGCGCGCTTCGGCATTCTGGTCTCCATCACGCTGGCGGAGCTGATCGGCGTGGGCATGTATGTCTTCGCGCCGCAGCTGATCTCGATTTTTACGCCGACTCCGGAGGTCATCGCCCTCGGCACGCAGCAGGCGCGAACCATTGCGCTGTTCTACTGCCTGCTGGCCTATTCCCACGCCGTCGCCTCGGTCTGCCGCGGTGCGGGCAAGGCTTTCGTACCCATGACGATCATGCTGGCAACCTGGTGCGCACTGCGCATTGTCTATATCACGACGGTCATGCACATCGTACACGAAATTCAGTACATCTATTGGGCCTATCCGCTTACATGGTCGGTCAGTTCGGTGATTTATTTTATCTATTATCACCGCTCCGACTGGATACATGGCTTTGAGGCGAAAGAACATTAATATAATATTGACTGCCAAAACAGGCCGCTTTGGATGCGTTCCATCCAAAGCGGCCTGTTTTCAGCATAACATACAGATTTAGTTTGTCTCCCTGTACCGATGTGAGCTTATGTGGTCTTCTTCCAGCAAAGTCTGGGTTGACAGAACGGCAGACCATATTCTGTCTGGTAAGTCACTCTGTTTCCGACGAATTGGAATTTCCCGTTCTCCAACGGCCTGACCGTCAGTTCATGGGCAAACAGGCAGTCTGTTTTCAGATCGGTGGACAACATTTCCACGGTCAGTGTGATCGTTCCGTCCTCGTCCGTCTGACAGGCCGTCACTTCCGGCTCGATCATGTAATAACGCAGAAATATATAATCATTGGTTTCGATTTGCCGCCAAGGGTAATAATCCCCTTCCCCGCTGTAATGCGCCAGCTCCCGGAACTTGTCGAGGTCAATGTCGAAATAGGGCAGGATTACCTTCTCAAATTCCTCCGCGGGTATCTCATAGCAGCATTGCTCCCTGATATAGGAGTATCCGTCCGGCTGAAACCGCTCGCCGTAAGTATCATAATACAGATACTCCCACATATCATTGAAGCTGAGGTTTTCAAAATTATCCTCATTCCAGTCTGTAAGATACATATTCGTGCCAATGTATCCGCCTGCCATGACGTACTTTCTGTTCAGATCGCACAGCTCCGGGTCGGACGCTTCCAGCCGGATCAGGGAAAAGTCAGCATAGTGCTTATCCCCGGCCGGATAGAGCCGGTAATAGAAATTTCCTTTGTCCGTCAGATTCCATTCCAGAATTTCCTGCTTCTCATAATACACTTCCGAGCCGCCGCCCATCGGGTAATCCATGCTGTAAACACAGGCGTCACCGTCCCCATCGGTAAACAGCTGATAGGTAAACGTGCCGGTTTCCCTGACGGTAATGGTCTCCTGCTCCGCCGTTTTTCCGCTCTGAACGTTCTGCCAGAAATCCCGGAATCTATCTGCTGTCATCAGGTACGCAGGATATTCCCCACTTGTGTCGATCACGTCCAGTCCGGCGTCATACAGGGCGGCTTCCATTTCATCAATGGTGCTTTGCGAAAGGGTCGTTCCTGTCTTGTCTGCTCTGCGGTATGTCTCACTGCAAACTGACGCAATTTCTCCACACCGTTTCTGAAGCTGCTCCCGCATGGGGTCAATTTCCTCATCTGGCTGCTGACTGCACGCAGGTAGAAGTAAGGCCAGAAGCAGGAAAAAGCTTGCCGCGTTTCTCAATTTCATGAATCTCAGCACCTTTCTATTCCGTGATTATGAAATAAGGCCGGTTTTCACCGGCCTTGCTGTATTTCAGTCTGCCCGCTGCACTTCTTCCGTCATGATGACGGCGGCAACGGAATTCATGCCCACGTGGCAGGCGATGCTGCACGGCAGGTTGGCGTAACTCACCTTCGCAAAGGGAAATTCCGCCTGCACCTGCTGACGCCAGTGCTCTGCCAGTTCGCCGTTTTCCAGCGTTCCGGCGGTTTCGATCAGGAGGCGGGACTCCGGGACGTCTTTGAAACGTTCCGCCCGGTCTTGATGAATTGCTTCGATCATTTTGCTCTCGGCAAGCTTCATGCCCCGTACCTTGGCGAAGGCGTCCAGCTTGTCCCCCTGAATGGTCAGAACCGGCTTGAGGTTCAGCACCGTCGCCAGCGTGGCCGCGGCGGGCGTGACCCGGCCGCCCTTTTTCAGGTACTCCATGGAATCCACGGTGATGTAGATGCTGGCATCATAGGCGTGCTTTTCCAAGAAGTCCCTGATCTGTCCCGCGTCATACCCCTGCTCGACCAGACGAAGGGCGCTGATGACCGACTCCTTCTGGGTGACGGAGATGCGGTGATTATCCACCACCTGCACCCTGCCGTCGTAGTCCTGCGCGAACAGAGCGGCGCTCTGACAGGAGCCGCTCAGGCCGCTGGACATGGGAATATACACGATCTCATCATAGCCCTTTGCCAGAATTCCGTCCCACAGCTCCATGAGCTGCCCCGGCGACGGCTGGGAAGTGGAGACATCCCGGTGCTGCCGCATGGCGTCATACAGCTGCTCCGACGTGATGTCGATGCCCTCGTAGTGGATGGTTTCCTCCAGATTGACGGGCATGGCCAGAACAAAAACGCCCAGCTTTTCGCCCTCCATGGCGGTAATTCCGCTGTTGGTATCCGTTGCGATTGCGATTTTCATAGTGCGATAGTGCCTTTCTTCCTGCCGAAACGATGCGGCTGTCAGCCGTTGAGGATCTTCATGAATTCCTCACCGGTGATGGTTTCCTTTTCGTACAGATAGCTTGCCAGTTCATCCAGCTTCTGCCTGTTTTCCGTGAGAATGTTCTTCGCCTTTTCGTGCTGCTTCTTCACCAGAGCGACTACCTGCCGGTCAATGCTCGCCTGCGTCTCCGCGGAGCAGGCCAGAGACGCGTCTCCGCCCAGATACTGGTTCGTGACGGTTTCCAGCGCCACCATGTCAAAGTCCTCGCTCATGCCGTAGCGGGTGATCATGGCCCGGGCCATCTTGGTGGCCTGCTCGATGTCGTTGGATGCGCCGGTGGAAATAGTGCCGAACTTGACTTCCTCCGCCGCACGACCGCCGGTGTAGGTGGCGATCTGGTCAAGAAGCTCCTCCCGGGTCATCAGATAGTGGTTCCCCTGCTCCACCTGCATGGTATAGCCCAGCGCACCGGAGGTACGGGGAATGATGGTAATCTTCTGCACCGGGGCGGAATGGGTCTGCATGGCCGCGACCAGCGCGTGGCCGATTTCGTGGTAGGAAACCGTCCACTTTTCCTTGTCGGTAAGGATGGCATTCTTCTTCTGATAGCCCGCGATGACCACCTCGATGGACTCTTCCATGTCCGCCTCGGTGGCGAATTTCCGTCCGTCCCGGACGGCGCGCAACGCCGCTTCGTTGACGATATTGGCAAGCTCCGCGCCGGACGCGCCGGAGGCCATCCGGGCGATCTGCTTGAAGTCCACATCGTCGGCGATTTTGATCTTCTTCGCGTGTACCCGCAGGATGGCTTCACGGCCCTGAAGGTCGGGCAGCTCCACCGGCACCCGACGGTCAAACCGTCCGGGACGGGTCAGGGCGGGGTCAAGGGATTCAGGGCGGTTGGTGGCGGCGAGAATGATGACGCCGGAGTTTCCTTCAAAGCCGTCCATTTCCGTGAGCAGCTGGTTCAGCGTCTGCTCCCGCTCGTCGTTGCCGCCCATGACGCCCGCGTTCCGCTTCTGGCCGATGGCGTCGATCTCGTCGATGAACACGATGCAGGGGGCTTTTTCCTTCGCCTGCTTGAACAGGTCGCGCACCTTGCTCGCGCCCATGCCCACGAACATTTCCACAAATTCGGAGCCGCTGATGGAGAAGAACGGGACGTTCGCCTCACCGGCGACGGCCTTTGCCAGCATGGTCTTGCCGGTACCCGGAGGGCCTACCAGCAGAACGCCCTTGGGCATGGATGCGCCGATCTCCCGGTACTTGTCCGGATTGTGGAGATAGTCCACGATCTCCTGCAGGCTTTCCTCCGCCTCGTCCACGCCCTCCACGTCGTCAAATTTGATGCCGTCAGAGGATTGGACATACACCCGGGCGTTGGAATTGCCGCCGTTGAACATCATGGAATTGGGGCCGCCGGCTCTGTCCATCAGCTTTTTGGACATGAACTGCCCCAGTGCGATGAACAGCACAACGGGCAGAACCCAAGTCAGCAGGATGTTTAAGAGCGGGGAGGTTTCCTCCACGATCTCTCCGCCGAACTGTGCGCCGGAATCGTGGAGCCGGTTCACCAGATCGGGGTCGTTCATCAGGCCGGTTTTGTAAACCTTGCCGTCCTTCCCTTCAAAGAGAATCTGGTTGTCCTCCACCTTTACCTGATCGATTTCCTTATTCTCCGTCATGGTGATGAAGGTGCCGTAGTCCACTTCGATGATCTGCTGCTCCGCAATCCAGGGAACCAGCAGGAAGTTGACCAGCACCAGCGCGACCATCACCAGCGTGTAGTAGAAAATAAGGGGTTTCTTTGGCCGTTTGACTTCATTCATATCCGTTTTTCCTCCTTTTGCCGCCGGCCCGGACGCAGCCGGCAGATGTATTTTTTCTGATTTCAGGCAGCGCCGTCAGGCGATGCCTTCCTGATTAAAATTAAGATTTTAATCAGGAAATAGTATCAGACTGTTTCTTCCTGCTTGGGCAGTTCCACGGTAAAGGTCGTCGAGCCGCTGCCGCTGTCCACCGTGGCAGTGCCGCCGTGGAGCTGCACCACCTGCTTCACCACGGCAAGGCCGATGCCGTTGCCCTCCGAGGAATGGGACTCGTCCGCCTGATAGAATTTTCCCCAGATTCTGCTGACCTTGTCCTTGGGGATATCGGGGCCGTAGTTGGTGATGGTGACGGCCAGCGTCTCCGGTCCCTCGGAAATCCGCACGCCGATCTCCCCGTAGTTGGGGGAATACTTGATGGCATTGTCCAGCAGATTGATCCAGACCTGTTTCAGCAGTTCCTCGTTCGCCCGGATGGTATATTCCGGGAATTCCAGATCGAGGTCAAGCTCTTTGCGGCTCCACTTTTCTTCCAGCAGAAGCACGCAGGCACGAATCTGTTCCGACAGGTTGAAGGTGGTCAAATCCGTTAAAATCGTCTGGTTTTCCACCTTTGTCAGGTTCATCACATTGGTGGCCATTGCCGCCAGCCGGAGGGATTCTTCCTCGATGATGGCGAGGTATTCCTCCTTCTGCGCGTCGGTCAGATTGCCTCGGCGCAGGAGCTTCGCAAACCCGGCAATGGAGACGATGGGCGTTTTGAACTCGTGGGAAAAATTGTTGATGAAATCGCTTCGCAGCATCTGGGTGTTTTCCAGTTCTTCCGCCATGGCGTTGAAGCTCTCCGACAGCTCCTGAAACACGGGGTTGTCCCCCATCACCTTGCCATAGTGCATTCTGGCCGTGAAATCTCCCGCCGCCAAACGGTCTATGTTGTTGATCAGCCGGTTAAAGGGGCGCAGCGGAATTTTCACGGTGCCGATGGCAACCACGCTGCCCACCAGAACGCTGATGAGCAGCATCACGATCAGCATGGCAAAGCCGGAGTTTCTGGGAATACCCAGATTGTCCAGCACCCCCAGCTTGGTCAGCAGGAAGGACAGCGCCGCCGTAATGAGAACCGCCGCCAGCTGAATGAGAAAAAACGCGGTGGAGTAGAGCAGCGTCAGCGACCAGCGGCGCTTTCCCGGCTTTTTGCTCATACCTTTTTCACCGCCTTATAGCCCAGTCCCCGGACGGACTCAATGGTGAATTCCGGCCAGTCCTGAAAGCGCTTGCGCAGACGTCCCACGTGTACCGTCACGGTCTCCCAGCCGGTGTCGGAATCCGCGCCCCAGATCTCGTCCATGAGCTGGATACGGGTGAAGATTTTTCCGGGATAGGACAGGAGTTTGTATAGAAGCAGGAATTCCTTCTGGGGAAGCTCCTGCACCTCCCCCTTCCGGCTCACCGTCAGGCAGTCGTAGTCCAGCACCACGTCCCCTACCACGATACGGCGCTCGCTGGCAATTTTCGCCCGGCGCAGCAGCGCCTTGATCCGCCAGAGCATTTCTTCTTCGTCGATGGGCTTGGTCATGTAGTCGTCGGTGCCGACCAAGAAGCCGTGCTTCTTATCGGACGGCAATTCCTTGGCGGAAACCATCAAAACGGGCAGGTTGTTGTTCGTCTCCCGCAGGGTTCTGGTAAACTCGTAGCCGTCCATTTTGGGCATCATGATGTCCAGCACCACAAGATCGACGTACTCCGAGTCCATGAGCGCCAGAGCGTCCTCTCCGTTTTCGGCGGTGAGCACCTTGTAGCCGTCCGCTTCCAGCACCGCCTGCAAAAGTCTGCGGGTGTTTCGGTCATCGTCCACGACCATGATCTGAAACATGCGATTTCCTCCCCTCCATATTATTTATTGTCAGGTCACTGAACGCCGTTTTTTCCAGCGGACAGCCCAGTAGCTCTTGCCGTAGGCGATTCCCTCCGCCAGCAGACAGACGGGCAGCGCCACGAAGAAATCCACAGCGGAATGCTGCTTGATAAACATGGTGGCAAGGCAGATGAACACCACCGCTACGATGATAAACGCCTTGAACCACTTGGACACGTTCTTTTCCTTCAGCCACGCCGACGCGATGCCCATGGAATAGGCCACATGAAGCGACGGACACACGCCGGTGGGCGTATCCTGCCGGTACAGCAATCCAATACACGCCGTGAGGAAATTCTCTCTGGGAAATACCTCCGGGCGCATATCCTGCCGGTTGGGATAGATGATGTAGATCGCCATGGCCACCACCTGGGTGACGATGATAAAAATCTGGAACCGCTTGAAGCCCTCCACATGGTACAGCATCAGATACAGCAGCGTAAACACAATCAGGAAATACCAGAATACGTAAGGGATCAGGAACCACTCGCAGAAGGGAATCAGATCGTCGATCCAGCAGTGGACAACATGGCAGCTTTCCGCGGGAATCAGGTTCTCCGTCAGAAAATACATGATAAAGTAGCCGATCCAGCCGCCCAGAAGCTTTAAGTGCGCAAACTGCGGGTCATTGAGCTTGGACAGCCGAAAGGTGCGGTAATCAATTTCCGGTTTTCTCATGGGTGGCCTCCTGTGGGATATTGCAGGGATATTGCTTCTTGGGCATGTTGGGGTAAGGCACGACGATGTGCTTTGGCAGCGCCTGCGCCATTTCCGTGACCTGCTCCATCAAGTATTCGCAGATGCGTCTGCGCTCCTCCTCCAGGGGCGCGTCTGGCTGAAAGCGGATGGGCTTGCCCAGATACATGGTTTTCAGCTTAGGCGCCAGATACAGCGGCACGAAGGACAGCGCCTTTCCCGTGCGCTTGTAGTAGAGCTTCGCCACGTCGATGAACCTGTCCTGGAACTCGCAGATAATGTTGTTTCGCGGCACGTGATGCTCCGGAAAAATCACCACGCTTGCGCCTTCCTGAAGCGCCGTCACCGTCTTTTTGAACGTCGTAATAATCCTGGTGTCGTGGTATACGCCGATGGTGTTGGCATTGGTAAAAACCAGCTGGGACAGGGGCGCAATGATGTAGGACAGCAGCTTGTAAAACCAGCGGACGGCCTTCGGCTTTTCCGACCAGAAGTCCTGATAGGCGTAGGCCGGCACTTCTTTTTTGTCCATCATCTCACCGGCGCACCAGATATAATGCTCACCGGGGGTATACAGCTCGCAGGCGATGGGGCCGTTCATCTGGCTGTGGTTGCCCACATACACCACCGGCTCCGGCGGAAGGTTCTCCTCCCCCACGACCTTGATTTTGGGATACACCGCCCGCACGGCGGCTTTGATCAGCCGGTACAGCGGAGAAATTTTCCGTTCTCCCATCTGCTTCTTCCTTTCTCTGGGAATAATGCGTCAAGAATATCGCGGGAACCTAAACCGAAAATAAACAAAGTTTCGTTTCAGTTTAGATTCGCATGGTATACGGGTGGTATAATTATCGTCGAAAAGACGGAAACTTTCAAGGGGCAAAACCGCATAAAATGTCGCGGCTACACGAAAAAGTTTTTTGCCCCAAAGATTTCAGAAAGAGAGTGTACTTATGGCAAAAAAATTCGGAGACAGAAAAGACGGCGCAAAGCTCAGAAACATCCACGCGATGCATCTGGTCATGCCGCTGATGTATCCAAACCGATGTGACAACGAGGCGTTCATCAGCGAGCGGATCGACCTGACCAATGTGCTGGCTTATCTGGACGAGAAAAACGCCTCCGACCCGGACTACAAATACAATTTCTTTCAGGTGATGGTCACCATCATGCTGAAGGTCATCACCCTGCGGCCGAAGATGAACCGCTTCATTGCCAACAAGACCATGTATCAGCGCAATGAGGTCTCTGCGGCCTTCACCGTGAAAAAGGAATTTTCCGACGACGGCGGCGAGGCGCTGGCTTATATCCACTCCAAGGGCACCGACACCATCGACACCGTTCATGACGAAATTTTCCGTCAGATCTCCATTTGCCGCAGCAGCGACGAGGTGGATAAGGGTACACAAAGTCTGAACGCGGTGCAGAGCCTGCCCGGTTTTCTCGTGCAGGCGGTGGGCGGCATCGCCCGGTTCCTGGATCGTCACGGCTGGATGCCCCAGAGCGTCATTGCGGGCGACCCCTACTACTCCTCCGTGGTGCTGACCAACCTCGGCTCCATCAAGCTCCACGCGGGCTATCACCACCTGACCAACTGGGGCACCACGTCGGTGTTCTGCGCCATCGGCGAGATTAAAAAGCGCCCCTTTTTCAATGACGACGGCACCTTCGAGATGAAGCCCAGCATCGATCTGGGTCTGACCATCGACGAGCGCATTGCCGACGGCTATTATTACGCCAAAACCGTCCGTCTGTTAAAAGCGCTGCTGGAAAATCCCCAGCTGCTGGACAAGCCGTTACAGGAAGAGGTAGATTACTGATGGAGACAATCACTGCGAAGACCCCATGGGCTGGCTCCATGGGCAGTATGCCCATGCACCTTGATTACTTTGAAGGCTCCATGTTTGAGGCTGTGGAGGCCATTGCCGAAAAATACCCCAATTACGTTGCCTTTGACTTCATGGGCAAGTCCACCACCTACAAGAAGCTGGTGCAGGAGGTGGAGACCTGCGCCAAGGCACTGAAAACCATTGGCGTCCGGGAGGGCGACAAGGTCACCATCGCCATGCCCAACTGCCCGCAGGCCATTTACCTGTTCTACGCCATCAATCTGGTGGGCGGCATTGCCAACATGGTGCATCCCCTGTCCGCCGAGAAGGAAATTGAGTTCTATCTCAACGAGTCCGAAAGCGTCACCGCCATCACCCTCGATCAGTTCTACAATAAATTCGAGTCCGTCCGCAAGAACACCAAGGTGGTCAACATCATCATTGCCAGCATCAAGGATGCGCTGGCGCAGCCCATCAAGGCCGGTTACATGCTCACACAGGGGCGGAAGATCGAGAAAATTCCCGAAGACGCCCCGGTCATCCGCTGGCAGGAATTCGTGCGGATGAGCCGCTATTGCTTCTATAACTACAAGATCAGCCGCACCGCCGACGATCCCGCCGTCATCCTCTACTCCGGCGGCACCACCGGCACCACCAAGGGCATCGTCCTGACCAATAAGAACTTTAACGCGCTGGGGCAGCAGGTCATCGCCGCCAACCCCATGTTCCGTCCCGGGGACAAGATGCTGGCCGCCATGCCCATCTTCCACGGCTTCGGTCTGGGCGTGTGCATCCACACCATGCTGACCCAGGGCGGCCGGTGCATTCTGGTTCCCCGGTTCACCCCCAAGAGCTACGTAAAAGACCTGGTCAAGCAGCGCTGCAACTTCGTCGCGGGCGTTCCCACCCTGTATGAAGCGCTGCTCCGTCTGCCGGATATGGAGGGCGCTGACCTCAGCTGCCTGAAGGGCGTTTTTTCCGGCGGCGATTCCCTGTCCGTCGAGCTGAAAAAGAAGCTGGACAAGTTCCTGTACGACCACAAAGCCTCCATTCAGGTGCGGGAGGGCTACGGCACCACCGAGACCGTCACCGCCTGCTGCCTGACCCCCAGCCACATGCACAAGGAGGGCAGCATCGGTCTTCCCTTCCCCGATACCTACATCAAAATCGTCAAGCCCGGCACCGAGGAGGAGCTTCCCTACGGTGAAGAAGGTGAAATTCTTCTGGCAGGCCCCACGGTGATGAAGGAGTACATGCACCATCCGGAGGAAACCGCGAAAACCTTGCAGCACCACGCCGACGGCCTGACTTGGGTCTGCACCGGCGACCTTGGCACCATGGACAGCGAGGGCTTCGTGTATTTCCGCGGCAGAGCCAAGCGGATGATCATCACCTCCGGCTACAACGTCTACCCCGCCCAGATTGAGAACATTCTGGACGCCCACGAATTCGTGCAGATGAGCTGTGTCATCGGCGTGCCGGATTCCTACAAGATGCAGAAGGTCAAAGCCTTCGTCAAGCTGGTTCCCGGCGTGGAAAAGAACGACGAAACCAAGCGTTCCATTATGGAGTATTGCCGGAAGTACGTGGCCAAATACGCCATGCCCTACGATATCGAATTCCGGGACGAGCTGCCCAAGACGCTGGTCGGCAAGGTTGCCTACCGGGTTCTGGAGGAAGAAGAACTGAGGAAGCTTCAGGAACCTGCTCCCGTCGAATAACATCACAAGCGTTTATTTCCGCGTACCCCCTGCCGGGGTACGCGGATTTTACTATTCTTGTCATCTACACGCCAAGCAGCAACAAGAATTGCCGCCGAAATCCATCGTATAACGAGTACCCCCATGGTATAATGGCAGCATCTGGTATTTTACCGTACCGCCAATACAAGGAGGACTTTACCATGCGAAGAACGATTCTTGCTCTGCTGCTTGTCTGCCTGTGTCTGCTGACGGCGTGCAGTTCTGCCCCGCAGGAAACCACAGCCCCCACCGCTTCCGAAACGACTGTCCCCACTGAAACTGAACCGGCGGAGACCATTTCGCCGGTGGCGGAGGAAAAAGAGGTCATCGTCTACTTCGCCAACTGGTATCTGGACACCAAAACCGCCGAGGAAGGCGCGGAGGTGTGCAGCATTCCATGGGATAAGGTCACCTGCATCAACCACGCTTTCTGGGCGGTAGAACCCGCCGACGGCTCCACGGAGACCTCATGGGACCGGCTGGCGGCGTCCGGGGAACCCCGAACCAGCTTCCGCGTGGCGTCCACCCTCCCCAAGGCGGATTTTGATAATGACGAGCCGAGCCGGATGGCGTCCGGCCTGCCCCGGAACCACTTTGCCCAGTATCTGTATTATTCCGAGCAGTACCCGGATGTCAAAATTCTGATCTCCATCGGCGGCTGGACCCGCTGCGGCTATTTCTCCGAAATGGCCTACACCCCCGAGGGCCGCACCTCCTTCGTGGAGAGCTGTCTGGACATTCTGGAGGAATACCCATGGGTGGACGGCTTCGACATTGACTGGGAATATTTCGGCGGCAGTAAGGACGGCGCGCGCCTGCCCGAAAGCGAAGAAGATCAGGGCTGTCCCATCTGGGGTACGCCCGAGGAGGACAGCGCCAACTTTGCCGCCCTTGCCCAGCAGCTCCGTCAGGCCATGGACGACGCTTACGGCCCCGGCGTGAAGCGGCTCACCGCCTGTGCCTCCGCCTCCACCGGCTGGACGCTGCCCATGCAGAACTGGCGTCTCGTGTCTCCCTACATGGATTTTGTGAACATCATGACCTATGACATGGCGGGCACATGGGATAAGATCACCGGCCACGCCAGCAAGCTGCAGCACGCGAAGGACGCCGTCACCGTCATGAATCTTGGCTACGGCGTGGAGCTGCGCAAGATCTGCATCGGCAGCCCCATGTACGGCACCGATCTGAAAATGTTCCCCCCTCCCTCCGGCAGCAACCCCGTGGGCGTTTCTGTGGAATCCAAGGCCCCCTCTGACGTGGAGATCACGCAGGAAATGCTGAAAGCGTGGGAAGCCGAAGCCGTCAGCGGCTACACCACCGAGTGGGTGGACGGCAAGCCTGTCATGGGCGAGTCCTTCGATAATGGCGGCACCGGCTGGCATTACGGCTACGATGCCTTCAACCGTGGTGCGTATCTGTACAACAACGACGAAAAGTCCCCGTATTACTGCTGGTACATCTCTTACGAGACCCCCATGACCCTACAGGACAAGCTGGACTTCATCGAGCAGAAAGGCATTGCCGGTCTGATCGTCTGGGAGTGCAGTCAGGATACTTACGACCACGCCATGATCTCGCAAATGGCGGACAATCTGCTGAAATAACGCGCAAGGGAGAGGCTTCTCCGGAAGCGCTCTCCCTTTCCTGATGCAATACAGCCCCGCGGCATTTCAAAATGCCGCGGGGCTGATTTTATTTCCGTCTGACCAGTTCCAGAACCTCGCTCATTTTTCCGCAGATGGCATTGTAGTTCTCCCGGCGGTGGGGTCTTAAGCAGGCAGAGCAATCCTTGATGCCGCTTTCCGTATACCGGAACGCGCCGCCGCATTTGTCACCCAGACAGTACAGCGGGCAGTAGCAGAACAGGCAACTGAAGGTCTCCGGGTCAGCGCCCTGATGGCAGGGAAAATATTCGCATTCCCGGTTCTGGAAGAAATCATAGTGGGTCTGGCGTCTCAGGTCAATCCAATAGCGCTGCTCCACCACGCCGTCCACTTCCACTTCGTTTTCCAGAACGCCGCCGTTGCGCCGGATGCTCCTGGCCGAGCCGATGTTGTCCTTGTCACAGACCATCAGCACCCGGTCGATCCCCAGCTTTTTGCATTCCTCCAGCGCCAGAGCAATCATACGGGTGGCAACGCCCCTGCGCCGCTGGGAGGGCAGCACACCGTCGCCGATGTGGCCGCCGTCCAACAGCAGCCTGTCATTCAGGCGGTGGCGGATATTCACCGCGCCAACGAAAATATCCTGCTCCGTATCCAGACAGAAGAAGGTGGAGTCCGGCACAAGCGCCTCCGTCTCATCCTTCACATCCAGATTGGCAAGGTAATTGTCAAAGTCCCGATAATCCAATCGGCGAATGGCGTAAGGGACGATCTTCTCCCCCGTCGCGTACCACTGGGACATCATATCGTTCAGGTGCCGCCGGTACTTTGGTTCCAATTTTACAAGCTTTAACGTCATTTTTCTTCCTCCGCTCTTTTCAGCGCCGCAAATCTATGGTATAATTTTTCCAAATTCCGTCCACGGGAACATAGCGGGCGGCTCTTTGGAGAACTCCGCCCACTCCCCCGTTTCCGGATGATAAAAGCCGATTTTCGCCGACCACAGGGCAATTTCACAGGGGTCGTCCAGAACGGCGTACTTCCGCTCCCCCACCAGCGGCATTCCCCGGCTGGAAAACTGCACCCGTATCTGATGAGTGCGCCCGGTGTGGAGCCGCACACGCACAAGAGACATGCCATCCGCATATTCCAGAACACGGTAGGAAAGCGCCGCCTCCTGCACGCCCTTCCCCGGCGCGTCTGCCACGAAGGTCATCCGTCTTGCCTTGTCCCGCGCCAGCAGGTCACGAAGCGTCCCCTCCGGACTTTCCGGTCTGCCATGGACGACGGCCAGATATTCTTTGCTGAACTGGTCTTCCCGAATCTGTCGGGACAGCTCCGACGCCGCGCGGGCATTTCTCGCCAGCACCATCACGCCGCTGACCACCCGGTCAAGCCGGTGCACCGTGCGCACGTCGGCCTTGGGGTCGCCCAGAGCTTCCCGCACCAGTCCCGGCAGTCCCCCCGGCTCGTCGGTGGAGAGGACTCTCGCCGGCTTGATGCAGACCAGAATATTAGCGTTCTGATACAGAATTTCCATCGCGCACCCCACAAAAGCGTTTTCCCTATCCTATCAAAAATACGCCTGTTTTGCAAGGAGGAATTGCCATGAAGATCGTCATTCTCGACGGTTACGCCTTAAATCCCGGCGATCTGAGCTACGAGCCTCTTCGCCAGTTCGGCGAACTGACCATTTACGACCGCACGGACACCGAGGACGAAGCCATCGCCCGCATCGGGCACAGCGAGATCGTGCTGGTGAACAAGCTCCCCGTCACCGAGCGGCTGCTGGATGCCTGTCCCAGCATCCGTCTGATCTGCGTTCAGGCGACGGGCTACAATACCGTGGACTGTGCCGCCTGCGCCCGCCGGGGCATTCCCGTGACCAACGTCCCCACCTACGGTACCGCCGCCGTGGCGCAGTTTACGTTCGCGCTGATGCTGGAGCTGTGTCACCGGGTCGGCCATCACGACGCGCTGGTACATGCGGGTCGGTGGGAAAGCTGCGGCTCCTTCTGCTTCTGGGACACCCCGCAGATGGAGCTGGCCGGGAAGACGCTGGGCATTGTCGGCTTCGGGCGCATCGGTCAGGCCGTGGCGAACATCGCCCGCGCCTTTGGCATGAATGTTCTTTCCTACAGCCGCACCCGCCGTCCCGAAGGGGAAGCACTGGCGCGGTACGTCGATCTGGACACCCTGCTCGTCCAGTCGGATTTTGTCTCCCTCCACTGTCCTCTCACCCCGGCGACAGCGAAGCTGATAAACGCCGACACCCTCGCGAAAATGAAGGCGGGCGCCATCCTCATCAACACCTCCCGGGGCGGTCTCGTGGACGAAGCGGCGGTAAAAGCCGCGCTGGAAAGCGGCCATCTCCGTGCCGCCGCCGTGGACGTGGTATCCGAGGAACCCATCACGGCGGACAATCCCCTTCTGACCGCCCCCAACTGCATCATCACGCCCCACATGGCCTGGGCGCCGCTGGAAAGCCGCCAGCGGCTTCTGGACTGTGTTGTGGAAAACATCCGCTGTTTTCTGGAAGGAAAGCCCCAGAACGTGGTAAATATGTAAGCGCGCAAGCTCCATCACGGAAAACCTCCGTATGACCAAAGTCATACGGAGGTTTTGTCGTCCCAACACAGGGTGTACATTTTCTGATTCACCGAACCGTCCACGCAGACGGCAAAGTCCGCGACGCGGCGGAAGCCGCATTTTTCGTGGACTTTCAGGGAGGACAGGTTTCGCTTGTCCACATGAGAATAGAGCTTCGTTTTTCCCTCAAGGAAGCACTGTACCGCCCGTATCAGCGCGGCGGCAAACCCCTTTCGCCGCTGCTCCGAGGCAGTCTCCAGCGCTTCCAGTAAAAGCCCGTCCCGGTACGGTTCCAAACGCAGGGCGCTGACATACCGCCCGTTTTTCTCCCAGACGGCGTAAACCGCCCCCGGTGACCTAAAAAACACCTGACTCAGATAGCGGTAGAAATCTTCTTCCGCCAACTGGATTTGGCGCATTTCCGGCTCCTCCGGCCAGAATTCCCGGCCGTTTTCCCGGTTGGATTCTGCATAGACTGCCATCAGGCTGCTAAAATGCAGCCGGGAAAGGCTCCGCGCAAGATACAGCATTTCTTCTCCTTATACCGCGTACTGGCTGGTGTAGAGGTCGTAATAGAAGCCCTTTTTCGCCAGCAGCTGAGCGTGAGTCCCCTGCTCCACAATGTGGCCGTGATTCAGCACCAGAATGAGGTCGGCGTCCACGATGGTGCTGAGCCGGTGGGCGATGACGAAGCAGGTTCTCCCCTTCATCAGCTTGTCCATGGCCTTCTGCACCAGTATTTCCGTCCGGGTGTCCACGTTGGAGGTGGCCTCGTCCAGAATCAGCAGCGGACGACTTGCCAGCAGCGCACGGGCGATGGTCAGCAGCTGCTTCTGCCCGCCGGAAAGGTTGGTGGTGTCCTCGCTGATCAGGGTGTCGTAGCCGTCTGGCATGGTGCGGATAAAGTGGTCGCAGTATGCTTCCCGGCAGGCAAGCTCAATTTCCTCCCGGGTGGCGTCCGGCTTGCCGTAGGACACGTTCTCGGCAATGGTACCCCGGAACAGCCATGTATCCTGCAAAACCATGCCGAAATTCCGGCGCACCTCGTCCCGGGATAGGGACTTGATATCCTGCCCGTCCAGCAGGATTTTTCCGCCGTCCACGTCGTAGAACCGCATCAGCAGATTGACGATGGTGGTCTTTCCCGCGCCGGTAGGGCCGACGATGGCCACCCGCTGGCCGGGATGGACGCTGAGGTTCAGATTTTCGATCAGCGGCTCATCCTTGGTGTAGGAGAATGCGGCCTTGTCAAAGACGACCTCGCCCCGGCAGGGTTCCGGAAGCGTTCCCTCCGGCTGCTCCTCTTCCTCCATGTCCATTATCCGGAACACCCGCTTGGCGGAGGCTTTGACATGGGTCAGGTTCGCAAACCCCGAGGCAATCTGCTCCAAAGGAGACGCAAACTGCCGGGCAAACAGCACAATGGTCACCACAGTCCCCACGCCCACGCCCCGGCGCACGATCAGCCATCCGCCAATGAGGTTGATGCAGATATAGGCCATGGCGTTGGCGAATTTGATCAGCGGCTGCACGATAGAGCCGGTAAAGTTGGCCTTGGACACGGCCTTGCGCAGCTGCTCGTTGACGACGGCGTGCTTCTGCGCCGTGTATTCCTCCAGATTGTAGGCTTTGGCTGTGGCGAAGTTGGTAAAGCTCTCTTCCACGATCTCCGTCAGCTCTCCGGATTTTTTGAACCACTCGTCGTAGTATTTCCCGCTGGCGCCTGCAATTTTCGAAGAAATCCACAGAGAAATCGGGGTCAGCACGATAACCAGGCAGGCAAGCACCCAGTTTTGCAGGAACATGGCGACGGCGATCATGGTGATCTGGAAAACGCCCTCCACCATCACGTCAAACACCTGATGGATGTAGTTGCCCATGGCGCTCACATCGTCGATCATGCGGTTCAGTACGTCGCCCACCGGGGTCTGATCGACGTATTTCACCGGAAGACGCCGGATTTTGTCGGAAATGGCAATTCGCAGATCACAGGTAAAGTGACGGCTCACCGTCCGGTTCATCAACTGCATATTCAGATAGCGGAACACGCCCTGCGCCGCGTACACCGCTGTCAGCAGGAGAAGTCCGCCGACAAGGCTGTCCCGGATGGGCGTCTGCCGGTCGCTCAGGCCAAAATCATAGAGCTTTTGTATCAGGTTTCCCAGAATTTCCGGCGCGGCAACGGAGCACAGCACCGCGAGAATTCCCAGCACCGCACTGACCGCGACCCATCCGGCGATGCCCTTTGCCTCCCGGATGATCCGCCATGTGGTCTCGTCCAGCAGTTTATTCTTTTCACGCATTCAGGTTCCCTCCCGTCTGGGACGCATAGATTTCCCGGTACACCCCGCACCGTTCCAACAGCTGGGCGTGGGTGCCGCTGTCCACCAGCGCGCCGCCGTCCATGACGAAAATCACATTGCAGTGCATGGCGGAGGTCACCCGCTGGGTGATGATCAGTTGGGTCTTCCCTGCAAGATTCTGGTTCAAGGTGGCGCGGAGCTTCGCTTCCGTCAGGAAGTCCAGCGCGGAAAAGCTGTCGTCAAAAATGTAGATGGGCGCATTTTTCAGCAGCGCACGGGCAATGCTCAGCCGCTGTTTCTGTCCGCCGGACAGGTTCTTGCCCGACTGGCGGATCATGTGGTCGATACCATCCGAGAAGCCGTTCACGAATTCTCCGGCCTGCGCGATCTCCAGCGCTTCCCGGATCTCCACGTCCCCCGCCTCCAGCCTGCCCATGCGCACATTGTCCCGGATGGTGCCGGAATAGATGGTCGCGTTTTGCAGCACGCAGCTGATATTGTCCCGCATGGTGCGGCGGCTGAGGGTCTGAGTCGGCATTCCGTCCATGCGAACTTCCCCGGAGGTGGGCATACGAAAGCCCAACAGGAGCTGCACCAGCGTGCTTTTTCCCGAACCGGTGCCGCCGATGATCGCCGCCCGCTGTCCCTTTTTCACGGAAAGGGTGATGTCTTTCAGGGCGGCCTCCGCCGCGCCCTCGTAGCGGAAGGTCACATGGTCAAAGTCGATATCCCCGGACAATTTGATATTCTGCCGCTCGATGGGGTCGGCCATGCCCTTGGCATGAAGCACCTGCCCGATGCGCTTTGCCGCCACTTCGGCCTGGGGAAAGCTGATAATGGCAAACGCACCGGTGACAACGCCCGCAGAGACCAGAGACACATACTGGACGATGGCAAAAATGTCGCCGCCGGTCAGACCGGTGGATGTCTCCATCCGCCAGCCGCCTAAGTACACGATCAGCACCGCCGCCACGTTCAGCAGGAAGGTCGCCAGCGGGGAAATGGCGCCCATGGCCACATTGCCCCGGATGAAGCTGTCCACCATAATTCGGGTAGCCCCGGACACCCGCTCATGCTCCCGCTTCTCGGAGTTGAACGCCCGGATGACCCGGATGCCCCGCAGACGCTCCCGCATGATCTCATTCTGCCGGTCTACAAACTTGTCGGACACTTCCCAGATGCCGTCGATCTTCTTTCCGATGAAGATAACGATTGCCAGAATCACAGGAACAAAGGCCAGCATGGTCAGCGACAGCGCCACGTCCTTCCGCAGGGACAGCACCACACCGCCAAAAAACAGCACCGGGATCATGATGACAGTGCCGGACAGCTCCGCCGCAATCCAGCTCACCGTCTCCACATCGTGGGAGCAGCGGGTCACAAGCGCCGCCGTCCCCAGCTCGCCGAATTCCTCAAAGCTCATCTGGTTGACCTTGCGGAACACGGCGGCGCGGAGGTCGGCGCAGAAAGACGCCACCACGTCGTTGGAAATTTTCGATCCCAAGAGCACCGTTCCCAGCCCCACCAGCGCCACCGCCGCCATGATGGCGCAGCATTTGACGATGTAGGCAAAATCCGCCCGATAAACGCCCTTGTTGAGAATTTCGCTCATGATGGCGGGCAGCAGCAGGTCGCAGACCGTGGATATCGCCACGGCAATGGTCGCGGCGAGCAGCCCCCTCCAGTAGGGCTTCAGATAATGCAGCATTTCTTTCATTTTTCTACCTCAGACAATAAAACTTCATGCATGTGCGCTGCACCGTGAAAATGCGCAAATGCTGATGCATGAAGTTTTTGTGCATCATTTCCGGTTGCCCCGTAGGGGCGAGGAAATGGCACATTTCTTATTTTTCTATGCATTTGCATAGAAAAACGGCCCAGGCCGAAGCCTGCGCCGCACAAACAGCCCATGCCGGTATTCCTACCGCACGGTTCCCTCCGGAGCAAGTCTTCTGCCATAAACGTTCCAGCCGTTCTTCAACATATTCACTTCCTCCTTTCTCATAATTGTGAGCATATCATAACACGCCGGTTTTCCTTTGTCAACCAATATTCTCCGTTCCGGCGGTGGATAAGCCGGGTTTATTCACACCGTTATACACAGTTTCCACAATTTTATCCACAGGCGATATACATAACACCCGCCAAAATCCGTTATGATCCGGAAAATGTAATGTATTTGTAACCTTTAGTTACAACTTGGTTTGCATCCACCGTATATTCGTCGATATTCATGCAAAAGGGGGAGACTTCCCGTCTCCCCCACATTCTATAGTGCTTCCCCCAGAATGGACTTGGTGGCGTAGGCATTCAGGCTCATGTCGGCCACATGCCCCGCTTTGTACTCGTAATACGCCTGAGCGCCGATCATGGCGCCGTTGTCCCCGCACAGATGCAGCGGCGGCAGGTAAACCTCCGCACCCAGCTTCTCCGCCGCCGCGAGGATGTCCGCGCGGATGCGGGAATTTGCGGCAACGCCCCCGGCCACGGCAATTTTCCGATAGCCGGTCTGTTCCAGCGCCATTACCGCCCGGGGCACCAGCGTGTCGGACACCGCCGCGGAAAACGCGGCGCAGAGGCTGGGAATATCCAGCTCTTCCCCCACCTGTTCGGCATGGTGGATCAGGTTCAAAGCTGCAGTTTTCAACCCGGAAAAGCTCATATTGTAGGGATTTTCACCGGGTTTGCTGCGGGGGAGGACGTATTTTGTCTCGTCCCCCTGCCTTGCGGCCCTGTCCAGCGCCGCGCCGCCGGGATAGGGCATCCCCAGCACCCGCGCGACCTTGTCGAAGGATTCCCCCGCCGCATCGTCCAGCGTCGTGCCGAGAATGTTCATGTCCGTATAGTCTTTGACCTCCACGATCATCGTGTGGCCGCCGGACACCACCAGGCACAGAAACGGCGGTTCCAGCTCGGGATAGGCGATGTAATTGGCGGCGATATGTCCCCGGATGTGGTGAACCGGGATCAGGGGTTTCCCCAGTGCCAGCGCCGCCGCCTTGGCGAAGTTCACGCCCACCAGCACCGCGCCGATCAAACCGGGGGCATAGGTCACGGCCACGGCATCGATGTCGCTTCTTAATAGACCCGTCCGCGTCAGCGCCTGATCTGCCAAACCGTAGATGGCTTCAATGTGCTTCCGGGACGCGATCTCCGGCACCACGCCGCCATAAATGCGGTGCAGATCGACCTGAGACGCGATGCAGTCCGTCAAGACCTCCCGGCCGTCCCTGACAATGGCCACGGCGGTCTCGTCACAGGAGGACTCCACAGCTAAAATGTTCAAATTTCCCACTCCTTTCTCAGGATGAGAGCGTCTTCTTTGGGATTTTGGTAGTAGTTCCGGCGGGTTCCCACATGGGCAAAGCCCAGCGATTCATAGAGGGTGCGGGCAGGAGCGTTGGACGCGCGAACCTCCAATGTCAGGCAGCGGCTTCCCCGTTTCCTCAGTTCCCCGATCAGCGCCAGAATCAGCGCCCGGGCGACGCCCTGCCGCCGGAAGTCCGGGTGGACAGCAATATTCATCATGTCCGTCTCGTCCATCACCGTCTGGGAGCCGACGTAGCCCGCCACCGTCTCGTCGTCCAACGCCACAAGCCAGCAGGAAAGGGGATTTTCCAGCTCGGAAGCGACGCTTTTTTCGCTCCACGGGTCGGAAAAGCAAACTTTTTCCAGTGCCGTGACCTGAGGGACATGCTCCGCCGTCATGTGCGCAATTCTCATTTTGCCTCGTACCAGCTCTTTCCGAATTTTGCTTCCGCCGTCAGCGGCACACTGAGAGACGCCACGTTTTCCATCTCCCGGCTGACCAGCGCCGCGACCTCTTGGGCAATGCCCTCCGGGCATTCCACGATCAGCTCGTCGTGAACTTGCAAAAGCAGCTGTGCGTCGGGGTATTTTTCGTTCAGGGCGTTTTCTACCCGAATCATGGCCAGCTTGATCAAATCCGCCGCCGTTCCCTGAATGGGCGTGTTCAGCGCAATGCGCTCCGCCCCGCTGCGGACGTTGAAATTACTGCTTTTCAGCTCCGGAATATACCGGCGGCGGCCGTACAGCGTCTCGGTGTAGCCGATTTCCCGGGCATCCGCCACCACCTTGTGCATGTATTCCTTCACACCCCGGTAGTTGTTCAGATAATTGTCGATATACGCCCGGGCTTCATAGCGGGAAACCCCGATATCCTCCGCCAGAGAGAACTCGGAAATGCCGTAGACAATGCCGAAATTGACAGCCTTGGCATGGCGGCGCTGCAAGGGGGTGACCTCTTCCACCGGCACGCCGAACACCTGGGCGGCCGTAGCCGTGTGGATATCCACATGGTCGCAGAAGGCCTTGCGCATGGCGTCGTCACCGGCGATATGCGCCAGCACCCGCAGCTCGATCTGGCTGTAGTCCGCGTCCACCAGCACGCAGCCGGGCTTGGGAATGAACATTTTCCGTATCTCCGCGCCCAGATCCGTGCGGACTGGGATATTCTGGAGATTGGGTTCCGTAGAGGACAGCCGCCCCGTCGCCGTTACCAGATTCTGGAAGGTGGTGTGAATCCGCCCATCCTCCCGGATCTCCTTCATCAGGCCGTCGGCGTAGGTGGATTTCAGCTTGGTCAGCATCCGGTAGTCCATGATGCCCGGGATGATGGGGTGCTTGTTTTTCAGCTTTTCCAGAACTTCCGCATTGGTGGAATAGCCGGTTTTCGTCTTTTTCACCGGGGGAAGTCCCAGTTTTTCAAACAGCAGTTCTCCCAGCTGACGGGTGGAATTGATGTTGAATTCCCCGCCGGAATAGGAGAAGATCAGCGTCTCGCAGTCGGTGATCCGCCGGGAAAGCATATCGCCGAACTGCCGTAACTGCTCCCGGTCAATGCAGATGCCCCGGTTTTCCATGCGGTAAAGCACCCGGCACAGGGGAAACTCAATCTCCCGGTAAAGCCTTTCCATGCCGTTCTTTTCCAGCTCCCCGGCAAGCACCGGGCGCAGGTGCCACAGAGCTTCGGCACAGGCCGCCGCGTCGGCGTCCTCCACGCTCAGCCCCAGATAGTTGGTCGCCAGCTTGGAGACGGTATAGTCGGAAGACGAGGGGTTCAGGTCATAGGCCGCCAGCGCCGTGTCAAAGACGCATTCCCCCGCCTGTATCCCCAGCTCGTCCAGCCGGTGCATGGCGGTTTTGCTGTCGTGGAAAATCAGATTTTTCCCGGCAAAGGACAGCTGCCCCATCTGGGCTTCCATGGGGGTCAGGGCGCAGACGCCCTCCGCCCACGCAATGCCGACACTGCCATCCTCCGCAAGATACACGGCGCAGGTATCCACATCGGCGGGCATTTCCTCCCGCCGGGGGATGGACTGCACCTTCTGCTCCGGTTTGGGGGCGTCCGCCGCCGCGCCCCGCAGGCCGTATTTGTCGATCAGCCGCACAAATTCCAGTTTCTGGAACAGCTGATACAGCTCCAGCCGGTTATAGGGCTGAACAATGGCATCCTTCGGCGCAAAATCGATGGGCGCTTCCGGGCGGATGGTGGCAAGGTCGAAGGAAAGATAGGCGTTCTCCTTCCCCGCTTCCAGCTTTTCCCGGAGCTTGGGGCGGATGGAGGGGTCGTCCAGATGGGCGTACACCCCGTCCAGACTGCCAAATTTCGCCAGCAGCTCCTTTGCGGTCTTGGGGCCGACGCCGGCCACGCCCGGGATATTGTCGGAGGAATCCCCCATGAGGGCTTTCAGGTCGATGAGCTTTTTCGGTTCGAAACCGTATTCCTCCCGGAATTTTTCTTCGTCAAACAGCGTCGTCGTGGTCTGCCCCGGCTTGGAGATCACCAGCTTGACGTGGACATTTCCGTCGATCAGCTGCAAGGAATCCCGGTCGCCGGTGACGATGACGCACTCCCAGTCCTGCTGAGAGCAGATTTTGCCCACGGTACCGATGACATCGTCGGCTTCCCAGCCCTGACACTCATAGATAGGAATGTTCATCGCCCGCAGGACGTCCTTCATAATGGGCATCTGCTGCACCAGTTCCTCGGGCATGGCATGACGGGTGGCCTTGTAGCCGTCGTATTTTAAGTGCCGGAAGGTGGGGCCGTGGAGATCAAAGGCAACGCACACCGCCTCGGGCTGCTCCTCCTTCTCCATCCGTTCCAGAATGTTGAGGAATCCGTAAATGGCGTGGGTGTACAGCCCGTCCCGTGTGGTCAGGGGCTTGACGCCGAAATAGGCGCGGTTAATGACACTGTTGCCGTCCAGAATCAGCAGCTTCATACTTTTCTCCACTTCGCGCCCTGAGGCGTGTCGATGATCTCAATGCCCTTCGCTTTCAGCTCGTCCCGGATGCGGTCCGCCTCAGCGAAGTTCTTCGCTTTCTTCGCTTCGGTTCTGGCGGCGACCAGCGCGTCGATCTCCGGGTCGGCGGATGCCTGCTCCTCCTGCGTCTGCTTCTCCCGCAGCGTCTTGGCGGCGGACAGCAGATTCAGGGACAGCACCTGATCGAAGTCGGCAATGGCCGCCAGCTTGGTGGCGTCATTGCATTTGGCCTTCAGCACATCGTACAGGGCGGTGACGGCTACGGAGGTGTTCAGGTCGCCGTTCAGCGCGCCCACAAAGCGTTCCTTCAGCTTGTTGAGCACGTCGGCATCCACCTCGCCGTCATCCTTGAGGGCGGCGATCTTGGCGATTAGCTTATCATAGGCCGCGACGGCGTTATCCAGATTTTCCCAGCTGAATACCAGATTCCGGCGGTAATGGCTTTGCAGGCAGAACAGCCGGTAGGCCATGGGGTCGTAGCCCTTCTGCTCCAGCAGGCTCACGGTGAGAAATTCCCCTTTTGATTTGCTCATTTTGCCATTGTTCGTATTCAGATGGTGGACATGGAACCAGTAATTGCACCACTTGTGACCCAGATAGCTTTCAGACTGGGCGATTTCGTTAGTGTGGTGAGGGAAGGCGTTGTCGATGCCGCCGGCATGGATGTCCAGATACTCCCCCAGATGCTTGATGGAAATGCAGGAGCATTCGATATGCCAGCCGGGATAGCCCACGCCCCACGGAGAGTCCCATTTCAGCGCCTGATCCTCGAACTTGCTCTTGGTGAACCAGAGAACGAAGTCGTTCTTGTTTTTCTTATTGGTGTCCTCTTCCACGCCCTCCCGGACGCCTACCGCGAGATCTTCCTCGTCATGGTCGTTGAAGACGTAATACTGCTTCAAAGTGGAGGTGTCAAAGTACACGTTGCCCCCGGCGAGATAGGCACAGCCTTTGTCCAGCAAGGTCTGCACCATGTGGATATACTCGCTGATGCAGTTGGTCGCAGGCTCCACCACGTCGGGACGCTTGATGTTCAGCTTGTCGCAGTCGGCAAAAAAGGCGTCGGTGTAGTATTTCGCGATCTCCATGACGGTCTTGTGCTCCCGCCGGGCGCCCTTGAGCATCTTGTCCTCGCCGGTGTCGGCGTCGGAAGCCAGATGGCCGACGTCAGTGATGTTCATGACCCGCTTGACGTTATAGCCCAGATACCGCAGGGACTTTTCCAGCACATCTTCCATAATGTAGGTGCGCAGGTTGCCAATGTGGGCGTAATGGTACACCGTGGGGCCGCAGGTGTACATTTTCACCAGATCAGGGTCGTTGGGAACGAACAGCTCCTTTTTATGGGTCAGGGAATTGTACAGATACATGTTTCTTTCCTCCATTTATTATAATGTAGCGCGTACTGATTTGTTTTATACCGTTGCAAAAAGAAAACGCCCCTTGTAACTGCATACAAGAGGCGGGCAAAGCTCGCGGTTCCACTCTCATTTATCACTTTTGCTGACGCTTTCGCTCCCGGACGCACTTTCCCGCGCACGACACCGCCCGGGCTTTCAGCCGCCGACCCGGACTCTCTTTGGGTGCGAAGCACGGTACTCTTTCCGTTCATCGCGATATTGAATTCCCGTGTATTTTACCATTGAACAGGCACGATTGTCAAGCCTTGGCAGGAAATTTGACGGGTCAGTTTTCCCCGCCAAACCGCCCAAAACCGTGGAAACCACTGGAAATTACATTAAGAAATTCTTATCCTATTGACACTTCCCCCCTTTCTCGCTATAATATGTTTGAGAAATGAGACGAAAGTGAGGTTACGCCATGAATTTCTCCAACGCTTGCAGGCTTAAAAAAGGTTTGAGCCTGATTCTGATCGTACTTATGGTAGTCGGTATGTTCTCCGGCTGTAAGAAAAACAACTCCGAGACCGAGCCGAACACGACTCCCTCCCTCAATCTGAATATGTCGGACACCTCCGCTCCCACCCAGGAGACGGTTCCTCCCCCCACCACGGAACCCATCGTGTATAACGAGAATATGGGCACCGTCACCAACCAGATCAGTGTCCGCGTCATCCCCAGCAAGGATGCCAACGTCACCGGCACACTGGACGCCGGCACCGTGGTGGAGATCCTGCGTCAGGAGACCATTGCCGACATCACATGGGGCATGATCAGCACCCCCGTCAGCGGCTGGATCTGCATGGACTATGTGAAGATGTATTCTTCTCAGAACGGCTCCGCCAGCAGCGAGACCGATCCCAATGCTTCTCAGCCCACCACCCCCGCACCATCCGACAATACGGGCAATACCACCAACAATAGCGGTACTCACAACACCAAGGGCGTCATCAGTGCCCGCAGTCTGAACGTCCGTGACGAGGCCAGCGCCTCCGGCAAGATCGTCGGCTCCTACTTCAAGGGCGACGTTGTAACTATCCTCGAGACTAAAGACGGCTGGGGCCGCACCGACAAGGGCTGGATCAAGATGGAGTACGTCAACACCACCGGCACTACCACCGGCGGCAACACTACGACGACCACCACCGGCAACAATAACAACACTGCCGGCAACGGCAGCACCACCACCGTGGCCAAGGGCATCGTCAACACCCAGGAGCTGAACATCCGCAGCTCTGCCGGTACTGACGGCGACCGGGTCGGCAGCCTGAAATACGGCGACCGGGTGGAGATTCTGGAAAAGAGCGGCGACTGGGGCCGTATCTCCAAGGGCTGGATCTCCCTGAAGTACGTCTATCAGGACGGCACCACCGGCGCCAAGTCCGCCAAGGGCATCGTCACCACCGACGGTCTGCGCATCCGCAGCGGCCCCGGCACCACCTATGAATCCGTCGGCTCCTACAACAGCGGCGACCGGGTCAAGGTTCTGGAGCAGTTCACCTACGGCGACACCACCTGGGGCTGCACCGACAAGGGCTGGATCTCCATGGGCTATGTCTATCAGGACGGCACCGACGTGGGCAAGACCGTGGAAGGCATCGTCACCACCGACGAGCTGAACATCCGCAGCGGCCCCGGCACGGGCTACGATTCCGTGGGCAAGCTGTATACGGACGAGGTCATCAAGATCTTCTATCAGGTCACTGTAGGCGAAACCACCTGGGGCTGCACCAAGGACGGCTGGGTCTCTTTGAAGTACGTCAGTCTGGAAGGCTAAAAATTGATATAATACCGGGACTTTCAGCAGAAAGGCCCGGTATTTTTTCCGCAGAATATCCCACATGACCGGTATTTGCTTGGTGCGCACGTTCAACTTGCTCAATTTTTCCGGATTGTAACTATTTTTTTATTGCAAAATCACGGAACATGTGCTACAATTCGTCCTATGAGGAGGGCGTCCGCGCGGAACGCGCTGACCCCGCTGAAATACATTTAACTGGAGGAACAATGATGAAAAAGGTTTTTGCACTGCTTTTGGTTCTGAGCATGGTCTTCGCGCTGTGCGCCTGCGGTAAGGACACCGCTCCTGAGACCACCGCCGCCGCTCCCAAGACCGAGACCGAAGCCGCCCCGGCAACCGAGGCCGCTCCCGCCGAGAAGGCTCCCGAGGACTACACCGGCAAGCTGGTCGTCTACTCTCCCCATGATGCCGATCCTCTGAACGCGGGCGTCGCCCAGTTCGAGGCCAAGTACCCCAACATCGATGTGGAAGTCATCGCTGCCGGTACCGGCGAGCTGTGCCAGCGTATCGTCGCTGAGGCCGCCAATCCCCAGGGCGACGTGCTGTGGGGCGGCGGAGCCGACACCCTGGCCGCTTACAACGACTACTTCCAGCCCTACGTCTGCGCCAACGACGAGTTCATCGGCGATGCCTACAAGGATGCCGACGGCTACTGGATCGGTGAGTCCCCCCTGCCCATGGTCTTTATCTACAACAAGACCATGCTGGACGAGGCCGACGTCCCCACCACCTGGGAAGGCCTGTGCAACGAGAACCTGAAGGGCAAGATTGCTTACTGCTCTCCCTCCAAGTCCGGCTCCGCCTACACCCAGCTTTGCACCATGCTGTTCAGCCAGCCCACCATCGAGGAAGGCTGGGATCTGGTTGGTAAGTTCATCGCCAACCTGGACGGCAAGCTGCAGGACTCCTCCGGCAACTGCCACAAGCTGGTTGCTTCCGGTGAGTACGCTCTGGGCGTGACCATCGAGAAGTCCGCTGTTCTGTACGCCGACAACCCCGACATCGGCTTTGTGTATCCTGAGCAGAACTCCGCCGTTCCCGACGGTGTTGCCCTGATTAAGGACTGCCCCAACGAGGAGAACGCCAAGCTGTTCATCGACTTCGTCACCAGCGCCGAGTGCCAGACCGCTCAGAACGCCGACTGGGCCCGCCGCCCCGTCCGTTCCGACATCACCCCCAAGGGTCTGTGCTCTCTGGAAGACTGCCACGTGGGCAACTACGACTTCAGCTACGCTGCTTCCCACAGAGATGAAATCAAGGAGCAGTTCAACGATCTGGTCGCAGGTTAATTTCTCAACTTATGCTTTACTGCGGGAGGCACCCTCCAGGGTGCCTCCTTGCGGTGTATCGCCTGCGGTTGAAAACTGTGCCGGATGCTCCGGCATACTTTTGAACCGCGCGCAACATATCTACACATACGGGAGGACACCACATGAGCAATCAAGTCATTATTCAGAACGCCGTAAAGCGCTACGGCGATTTCACCGCGCTGAACGGCGTTTCGCTGGACATTCAGGAGGGCGAATTCTTTACCCTTCTTGGCCCCTCCGGCTGCGGCAAAACCACGCTTCTGCGGATGATCGCCGGTTTTAACTCCATCGAGGGCGGCGATTTTTACTTTGGCGAAAAGCGGATCAACGATGTTCCCGCCCACAAGCGCGACATTGGCATGGTCTTCCAGAACTACGCCATCTTCCCCCACCTGACCGTCCGGGAGAACGTAGCCTACGGTCTCAAGGCGCGGAAGATGCCCGCCAAGGAGATCAAGCCCAAGGTTGACGAGGCGCTGGAACTGGTGCAGATCTCCCATCTGGCAGACCGGAAGCCCAACGAGCTGTCCGGCGGTCAGCAGCAGCGTGTGGCTCTGGCCAGAGCTTTTGTTATCGAGCCAAGTGTTCTGCTGATGGACGAGCCTCTGAGTAATCTGGACGCCAAGCTGAGAGTGCAGATGCGCTCCGTCATCAAGAAGCTGCAGCGGCGTCTGGGCATCACCACCATCTACGTCACCCACGATCAGGAGGAAGCCCTCGCCATCTCCGACCGGATCGCCGTCATGAAGGACGGCCACATCATGCAGATCGGCACCCCCCGTGACATCTACGCCAAGCCCCAGAATCCCTTTGTCGCGGGCTTCATCGGCGTGAGCAACTTCCTTGACTGCGAGGTGAACGCCCCCGCTCCCGGAAACGCCGCCGTGAGCATCAAGGGCGAGCTGGACATCACCGTCCCCGTCTCCCGCGCCTACACAGGAAGCGGCAAAATTTCCGCCCGTCCCGAGCAGCTTTTCTTCTCCGAGAGCGGTATGCCCGGCACCATCCTGTTCTCCACCTTCCTTGGCGATTTCATCGAGTACGAGGTGCAGCTGAACGATGGCCAGAACCTGATCGTCAACGAGTACACCAAGGACACCACCGAGATCCACAGCGACGGCGAACAGGTTCACCTGAGCTTTGACCCCATGCGCATCAGTCTGTACGACAAGAGCGAGGAGGTGCTCAGCCTGTGAACAAACGGCTTAATTCCCGCTGGAAACCGGATTTCTGGTTCTTCACAAAGCTGTTCGTGATTCTGGCAATGTGCCTGTTCATTGTCTACCCCTTCTACACCATCATCACGAAGAGCGTGTTTTCCAGCAAGGTAGAGGGCATCACGCTGTACAACTTCAAGCGTTTCTTCACCAAGCCCTACTATTATCAGACGCTGCTGCGCTCCATGGTCGTGTGCTTCTCCACGGTACTTACCACGACACTGGTGGGCGTTCCCATCGCTTATCTGATCACCCGCTACAACATTCCGGGCAAGAAGATCCTTCACATCTTCATCATCATGAGCCTGATGAGCCCTCCCTTCATCGGCGCTTATTCCTGGATCATCCTGCTGGGCCGTAACGGTCTGGTAGCACGGGCGCTGGCGCAGATCGGCATGACCGCGCCTACAATTTATGGTCGCGGCGGTATTATCTTCGTGTTTACCCTGCACCTGTTCCCCTACATTTATCTGTACACCTCCGGCGCCATGAACAGCATCGACAGTTCCTTGGAGGAAGCCTCCGAGAATCTGGGCATGAACAAAATCCGGCGCATCTGGACGGTGACGCTGCCCGTTATTCTGCCCTCCATTCTGGCAGGCTGCATCATGGTGTTCATGACCTGTCTGGCTGACTTCGGCACCCCCATGCTGTTGGGTGAGGGCTATACTGTGCTGCCGGTTCTCGTGTACAACGAATACATGTCCGAAAGTGCCACCGACCCCTATATGGCTTCGGCGCTGTCCGTCATCATCGTGTTCTGCTCGCTGGTCATGCTGAGCTTCCAGAAGCTGGTGGTGGACAAGCGGAATTACACCATGAGTTCTCTGCGTCCCCCTCAGGAGACCAAGCTCCACGGGTTCAAGCGCTTCCTCGCTTCCCTGCCCATCTACATTGTGGTGTGTCTTGCATTCCTGCCTCAGATCGTTGTGGTGTGCCAGTCCTTCATCGAGCGGAGCTTCTCCGGCGTCATCAAGGGCGTCAACCTGAACAACTACCGCACCATCATGTCCCGCCTTGGCCGGAACATCCGCAATACCTATGTGTTCTCCATCGTGGCCATCGTGTTCATCATCTTCATTGGCATTCTGGTGTCCTATGTTCTCGTCCGGAAGAAGGGCAAGATCGCCAGCCTGATCGACACGCTGATCATGTTCCCCTACGTCATCCCCGGTTCCGTTCTGGGTATCGGCCTGATCGTGGCGTTCAACCGCAAGCCTCTGATTCTGGTCGGCACTGCCGCCATCATGATTATCTCCTACGTCATCCGAAAGCTCCCCTACACCGTCCGGTCGGGCAGTGCGTTCCTGTATCAGATGGACCCGTTCGTTGAGGAAGCGTCCATCAATCTGGGCGTATCGCCTATGAAGACCTTCTTCACGGTCACGGCGCGGATGATGCTGCCCGGCATTATGTCCGGCGCGGTTCTCAGCTGGATCACCTGCATCAACGAGCTGAGCAGTTCCATCATGCTCTATTCCGGCAAGACATCCACCATCGCCGTTGCCATTTATCAGGAAGTCGTCCGCATGAGCGACGGCACCGCCGCGGCTCTGGCAACTATCCTGACCCTGACGACGATTGTTTCGCTGGTCATCGTGTTCCGGGCTACCAAGGGCAAGGTTAAGATCGTCTGATGATCAAAAACGTTATTTTCGACATGGGCAACGTTCTGCTGCGCTTTGACCGGGACTATTTTCTGGACGCCGTGGGCGTTCAGGGCGCGGACAGAAAGCTGCTGCTGAACAACGTCTACCTCTCGCTGGAATGGGCGAAAATGGATCGCGGCTCCATGACCGAGGCCGAAGCAGCCGAGAGCATGTGCCGCCGTCTTCCCCAGCGGCTTCACGAGAAGGCGCACCTGCTGGTTGACCGGTGGGATCGTCCCATCCTCCCTATCGCCGGTATGGAGCAGCTGGTAAGCGACCTGAAAAAGGCGGGATACGGCGTATATCTGCTGTCCAACGCCAGCTACCGCCAGCACGAATACTGGCCGCGGGTACCCGGCAGTCAGTATTTTGACGGGACGCTTATTTCCGCCGATGTCAAGCTGGTCAAGCCCTGTGCAGAAATCTACGATCTTCTGTACGAAACATTCCATCTTGTTCCTCAGGAATGTCTGTTTATCGACGATTCCGCTCAGAACATCGAAGGCGCCGAGCGCACCGGTATGCCGGGCATCGTCTTCCACGGCGACGCGGACGAGCTTCGCCGGGAAATGCAGGCTTTCGGCGTTCAGATTCCGTAAATACGAAAGAACGGCTCCGGGAAAATCCCGGAGCCGTTTCCGTTCCAAGATACTATGTAAAGGGGTTGTACCGATACGCTCCATGAGCTGTTTTTGTACTATTGGGCATATAAAATCCGCCCGGTGCCAATGGCATCGGGCGGATTTTCAACTTCTCAAAGACTTTGGAACGACCAGCAATCAGTCCTTCTTCGCCTTGTCAGCCTTCTTCGCGGCCTTGGCCTTTGCCTTGGCTTCCTGCGCCTTCTTGGCCTCCGCCTTGGCGGCCTCCGTAGCGGTCTCGTTGGAGGAAATCGCCCACTTCTCCAGCTCGATACGTACCTGATCGGCGCTGGTCTCGACGACGATGTGGCTTTCCTTCACGTCCACAACAACGCCCACGATACCGCCGATGGTGACGATCTTATCGCCCTTCTTCACGGCGCCGCGCATCTGCTCGGCCTCTTTTTTCCGCTTGTTCTCAGGACGGATCAGCATGAAGTAGAAAATCGCGATCATCAGCACCAGCATGATGACGGTGCTGCCCATACCGGCAGAGGTGGTTCCAGTCAAAACATTCATTGGGAAAACTCCTTTTGTGTTATTTCCTGTTCATTATACCATTAATTGCGTAAATTGCAAGGGGGCTTTTAAGTGGTTCTTAATATTTTTATATTCTTCTGCCCAGCTTCTCCGAATACTCCCGGCGGAAGTCTTCAAAGCGTCCCTCGTCCAGCGCCTGACGGATCTTCTCCATCAGCTTGTTGTAAAAATACAGATTGTGCATGACGGACAGGCGCATTGCCAGCATTTCCTCCGCCACGAACAGATGGCGGATATAGGCGCGGGAATAGCGGCGGCAGACCGGGCAGTCGCAGTGGGGATCGATGGGGCTGTCGTCGGTGATATACTTGGCGTTTTTCAGGTTGATCGCGCCCTCCCATGTGAACAGCCGGGCATGACGGGCATTCCGCGCGGGCATGACGCAGTCAAAGAAATCCACGCCCCGGGCGACCGCCTCGATGATGTTGCTGGGCGTCCCCACGCCCATGAGGTAGCGGGTCTTGTCCACCGGCATGTGCTCCTCCACGGCCTCGATGATGTCGTACATCTCCTGCGTGGTCTCCCCTACCGCAAGGCCGCCGATGGCGTAGCCGGGGAGGTCAAGCTCGGCAATGCGTTTCATGTGATCCACCCGGATGTCCGTATACGTGCCGCCCTGATTGATGCCCCAGAGCATCTGCTGGGGGTTCACCGTGTCCGGCAGGGCGTTCAGGCGGGCATTTTCCGCCTTGCAGCGCACCAGCCAGCGGTAGGTTCTGTCCACGCTTTTCTGAACATAGTCCCGGGGCGAGGGGTTTTCAATGCACTCGTCAAAGGCCATGCACATGTCGCTGCCCAGATTGGACTGGATCTGCATACTCTCCTCCGGCCCCATGAAAATCTTGTGGCCGTCGATGTGGGAGGCAAAATACACGCCCTCCTCCTTGATTTTCCGCAGGGAAGCCAGACTGAACACCTGAAATCCGCCGGAATCCGTCAGAATGGGGCCGTCCCAAGTCATGAACTTATGCAGTCCCCCCATCTGGCGCACCACCGTGTCCGTGGGACGCAGATGCAGATGGTAGGTATTGGACAGCTCCACCTGACACCCGATGTCTTTCAAATCCTTGGCGCTCAGCGCGCCTTTAATCGCGCCCTGCGTGCCGACGTTCATGAACACCGGCGTCTGGACGGTGCCGTGGGCACAGGTGAATTCTCCCCGGCGGGCTTTGCCCTCGGTTTTTTTCAGTTCAAACATGGCTGTTTCTCCTTGTCAATAGGTTTCATCGGGTTGTACAGGACGTACATCTTCCCCGGCTCGTCAACACCCCGTGCGGTGGGCGTGACCACCTTTTTCAGGAACCGGAAGCCGCACTTTTCCACCACCCGGCGGGAGCGGTCATTTCTGTCAAAATGGCCGCAGGTCAGATAGTCGAAAGACAGCTCTTGGAAGCAATAGTCGATTACGGCTTTCACCGCTTCCGGCATCAGTCCCCTGCCCCAGTAATCCCTGCTGAGGACGTAGCCGATCTCGCGCCCCTGTGATTCTTCCGGCAGCCCCGCGTCCTCGTCCCGGGGTTCCAAGCCCAGCGAGCCGATCACTTTTCCGTTTTCCTTCAGCTCCAGCGCAAAGGTCTTCTTTCCGCTGATAAAAAAGCCAAGTATCCGCCGGGATTCTTCCATAGACTGGTGGTGATTCCACCCGGCCATCTCTCCGACACCCTCCACGCTGGCATATTCATAAAAGTCCGCCAAGTCCGTCTCCCGCCAAGCGCGCAGGATAAGGCGGTCGGTTTCGATTCGGATATTTGTCACGTCAACCGGTGCATTCATATTCGTTCCTCACAAAGTGCATTTTGGAAAGCGTGCTACCATTCTACCCTTTCTTTCCCATGGTGTCAACACATTCAAGCGTGATTCACGCCGGCGCGCCCTGTTCCGTCCGCTTCTGCCCCAATTCCGCCCTGAGAATAATTCCCAATGTCAGGCAGTAATCCGGGTCTTTCAGGTCGCTGCCCAGCATGGCGGTGATATGCGCCAGCCTGTCAAGCAGCGTAGAGCGGTGCAGGAACAGCGCCGACGCGGTTTTCGTAACGGAGAGGTTATTGTCCAGATACACCCGCAGGGTATGCAGATACGACACCTGAGAATTGTCGTCATGCTCTTTCAGCCGTTTCAGCCCCTCCGTGTAGTACACCCATGTCGGCCTGCCTGCCAGAGCGCCGCTGAGAAGCTGGGGCAGCAGATAGTCCTGAAAACGGAATATGGTGCCGCCCTGAGAAAGCCCGTTTTGCAGCGCGGCGGAAGCCTGAAACCATGCGTGATTCGCGTCGTACAGGTTGGTAAAGGGCGAAGAAACGCCGCAGACGACCCCCAGCTTTTCCAGCACCGGAAGCAGCGCGTCCAGCGTCTCCTTCTTCGCCTGATCGATGGAAAGAAACGCGGCGACGGAATCCACAAACTCAAAGGCAATGGCTCCGGGATGCCGTTCCTCCAGCGCGGCGGAGAGATACGCCCCCGGAAGATAGGTGCTGCCGGACTTGGGGATCAGCTTCACGCAGACCCAATCGTGTTTCCCGCTTTCCACGCTCAGGGCGCGGCGGTACTCAAAATCAATGCTCTGCCCGGAAATGACACTGCGCAGCGCCCGGCGTACCGCAGTGCGGGTGCTGGCCAGAACGGGATTCTGCTGAACCGCCTGCCGCAGAAGCTTGGAAAAGAAGACCGCCAGCGTTTTATCCGAGTCCCGGAACTCCCGGGAGCCTTCAAAGACGGTCAGGCAGCCCAGATATTCCTCCTGATCGAAAATATTGACGGAAAGGGTTCGCTTGCCTTGCAAATCCAAAAGAAGCGGCTCCCGGACGTGGGTGGACATATCATGCAGGGACAGGAAGGTCGCCATTTTCTCCACGTCGAAGGACTGGGTATCCAGCTGCAATCCCAGCTTGTTTCGCAGATAATCTTCCTCCGTAACGCCAAGATACCGGAAATCGGAACCAATCAGCAGCATGGGATTTTCAAAAATGCCTCTGCTGGCCTCCAGCATCTGCGGGAGATTCCCGCCGTGGCGCAGGATCGTCCAGAGCTGATCTTCCCAGCTGTCGTACCGGTTGAAAATTTCCTGCACCAGATTGAACACCCGGAAAATATCCCAGTTTCCCTCCACCAGAATGACGCTGCACCGGTCATAATAGGCGCTGAGGTTCCAGTGCTGCCCCAGACAGATCAGGCACACGTTTTCCCCCAGCTTCGGGCTTTGGGGCAGATGATCGGCAGAGCATACGTACACACGGTTCTTCTCAAAGGATTGGGAACGATCCAGATAGAATTCCGGCCGGTTCAGGGTAAGCGCGCTGCCCCCTTTGCCCCGCTGGGTGACCGTTGTCAGCTTTTCTTTCAGACGCCAATAGAGAATATCCGCGCACAGTTTCATGCCTTCCGCCCTCCTGAATTCTTTTGAAAATATTATAATTTCTCCTCGTACAGCTGTCAAGGTATCTCCCATACATTTTGTATGGGAGATACCTGCTTTATAGGAAAAATTCACAAATACTGCACCTATAAATTGTATGGTTTGCAGGAATACAAAATGTATGGCCGTGCCCGCCCAAAATCCGGCCTTTTGTAGAATATCCGGCTGAGCGCTTTTCTATTATAATGAATCCACAGCAATACAGGATAGGAGGAACACCATGCTGAAAGAAAAACTGGATTCCAGAAAATGCTTCGCCACCGCCTGGGGCAAGCTCATCACGGAGGGGGAAGCCTACCGGCAGCTGAATCGTCAGATTGCCGCCATGACGGCTAACCTCTTTCAGGTCATGCGGATTTTCGAGCCAAGCTGGGAAAAACGCACCGCCGCCATCTGCGACATCGCCAATATGATGAATATGGCCGTCGCGGGAACCCCGGAGGAACAGAAGGACTACGTCAACGCTTCGCTCTATGAAGCCTTCAACATCCCAGAGCTGTGTGAAAAGTCCAGCTGGCTGGGCGGCATCACCGGCGACTCCGGCGACGAGTGGGAGAACATGGCGGGGCGCGTCGTGCAGTTCACCCGGAACCGGGTGGAAAAGGAGCTGGATACCTGCCCCTGGGACATCGTGGGCAGCGAGCTTTGCAACATGACCACCAGTATGTTCACCGCCAACTTTGACCTTGCGTCCTCCAACGGCACGGAGAATGAAGTAGCGCTGAATATGTGTCAGGCCCGGGGCTGCGGCAATAAGCACTGCCGCGTGGTCGCGGAGCGCCGGGACGTCTACAACCTGCCCAAGCAGGACTGGCTGGAGCATATGCAGCAGCCGGTGGACCCCATTCACGACACGCCCCGGGAACGCATGGTCAAGGAAGGCCAGTGCCTGCGCAACGGTCAGTACACCCAGAATTTCGGCGAGGAAACGTCGCTGGAAAAGGCGTACCACTGGGTCGCGCAGATGGGCTGGGTCTGGTCGATTCAGTTCCCCATGATGGCCATTAAGGACATGGCTCCCGACGAGGACGAGTTCCTGCGGGTATTCCGCATCGTTTTCGCCACAGCGGGCAAGAACCAGTTCATCGACCCCTTCGCCAAAGAAGGACTGCGCAGCTTCCTTGGCGTCCCTCACGAAATGGACGAAAATGACGGGCGCATTCTGGGCGGCTACATCCGCTATATGCTGGATGTGCAGCAGGTGCCCTATGAGATGGTGCGCTGGACGAAGGACGAAACATGGATCAGGGTCAAGTCGGAAGATTTCACCGCACGCTATGAAATGGCGCCGCTGGACGAGCTGGTGGACGCCTACGAGGCGCAGTGGAACGGCGCGGCAAAGACGCTGGTCAGCCCGGAATGGTCCTGCGTAATTGAAGGCCGGGACGAGGAAGATATGTACATTAAGGTCATCCGCAAGGAAGACCTGCGGATGCTGTAAGGAGGTGCCGGAATATGCTGTTTAAGGAAGATACCGTTGCCCGCGCCGACGCCATGGCCATCCGCAAGGGCGTAGGCTTTTACCGCTGGACCCACGATCTGGTGGAGGTCACGGGCAAGGACGCGCTGGATGTTCTGCAAAAAATCTACATCAGCGACATTTCCAAGGTCGCCGTCGGGCGCTCGAAATACACCGCTTCTCTGGATGAAAGCGGCGAGATCATCGACGACGTGATCGTCATGCACATGGCCGAGGGCTTATATTGGGTCTCTGACCTCTATGGCCCCCGGTTGCTCCCCTGGATTGAAAAGCACAAAGGCGACGCGGACATTCAGGCAAAGATCATCACCTACGACTGGGATATGTACGCCGTGCAGGGCCCCGACAGCCTCAAGGCAATGAACGCCATGCTGGATAAGCCGGTGGACGATCTCAAGCGCTTCGGCATCTGTGAGCGCAAGCTGGGAGATATCCCCGTCTACATCCACCGTTCCGGCTTCACCGGCGAAAACGGCTATGAAATCTACTCCGCCTTCGACAAGAGTGCAGAAGTTCACGATCTGGCGCTGAAAGCAGTGGAATCCGTGGGTGGCCGGGAGCTTCAAACTCTGGAAGTCTACGTCCGCTCCGTCCCCATGGAGAAAGGCTTCCCCCTCAAGCAGGATTTCAAGCACCTGAGTCCCTACGAGTGCGGCCTCGGCTGGGCAGTCGCCGCCGACAAGGACTTTATCGGCAAGGAAGCGGCGCTGGCGCGGAAAGAACATCCCAAATACCGGATGGTCGGTCTGGAATTCTCCCGGGAATCCACCGAGGATATTTCCATCTGGGAACGGGTGTACTGGTACGGCGTGGAGGTCGGCCGCTGCGCCCAGACCATCTACGGTTACACGGTAGAGAAAAACATCGGCTTTGCCACTGTCCGTGCGGACGTACCCGACGGCGCGGAACTGACCGTTGGCTGCAACGATTCCCCGGCTATCGTGGTCGGCAAGGTTTTCTGCTGAGGAGGAAATTATGGGAAGATTGGAAAATAAAGTCTGCATCGTGACCGGCGCGTCCGCCGGCATCGGCCGCGCCACGGCAGAGCTGTTCTGCCGGGAGGGCGCGAAGGTCGTGGCAGTTGCCCGCCGTGAGGAACGCCTGAAAGAACTGGCCGAGGAATGCAAGGACGCCCCCGGCGAACTTGTCTGGTATGCGGGAGATGTCGGCGACCCGGCGGCGGCCGTGGGAATGGTAAAAAAGGCAGTAGAATCCTTCGGTCGGCTGGACGTTGCCGTCAACTGTGCGGGCGTGATGGACGACAACACAGCCATCGCGGATATGTCTGACGAGATGTTGGAAAAGACGTTCCGCATCAACACCTTCGGCCTGATGTACGGCCTGCGGGAGGAATGCAGGCAGTATCTTTCTCAGGGCGACGGCGGCGTGATCGTCAACGTCTGCTCCGTCGGCGCGACGCACCAGACCGCTGGCGCGGCCTACTGCGCCAGCAAGGGCGCTGTTCTGGCGGCGACAAAGAACACGGCGTTCATGTACATGGAGGAAGGCATCCGCTGCAACGCCCTCTCCCCCGGCGGCGTCGTGACTGACATCCCGCTGGTCATGCCGCCATCCGATGAATTTGGATTCAGCAGAACCAGCAAGCTGCTGGACTTCTCCGGCGAACTGGCCATGCCGGAAGACTTGGCGGACGCGATTCTGTTTCTTGCCAGCGACCAGTCCCGCTACGTCAATGGCGAGGAAATCAAGTGCGACGGCGGCTGGACGTGCTTCTGAGAATATAATTGTCACAGGCGGCACCGGATGGTGCCGCCTGTGTAATGTCAAGAAAAGAAAGCGGCTTCCAAATTCGGAAGCCGCTTCCACATGTCAAGGGATCATTCGATTGCCTGAAGTTCCTTGTCCAGTTCCTCCAGATGGGGCTGCAGGTATGCGGACTGGGGGAAGGAAGCCAGCTTGCGCAGGGTCAGGCCGCCGACCAGCTTCATCTGCGGGTTCTTGGACGCGCCCGGGCAGAACTTGTCCAGAATTTCCGCTGCCGCCGGGCTTTTCAGAATGTCCTTTACTTTGCTGTCAAGAGAAAATGCCATGATAGTTACCTCCTGTTTGTTGATTTGTAGTAATATTATACAAAACAGCGCACAGAAATGGTAGCCTGCAAAGTGCAGGATTTACAATCGCCATATCCCGTCAATATGCCGGGTATACCATAGGTTGGCCTGCTCCCATTCCCTTATAGTCCCTTAATCAACCCTCCCTGCCGTTTTCATACGATTTCTCGATAAAATGGTTAACACCATTTTATCCCGCGAATTCTTCGCAGGCCGCCGGTGGCGGCGAGAAATGTATGGACTTACGTTTTTTGCGGCTACGCCGCTGGCTGCTGAAACAGCAGCCGAATAAAACGGTTTTTAACCGTTTTATTGAAAACTAGTATCAGTTGCAAATGATAAATGGATTGGTGTGCTGCAAAACTCATTTTTTCTCCAAAAAGTAACAGCAACCGGCCTAAAAGGCCGGTTGCCATTTATGCGTAAAAAGCTTATGCTATACAATACACATAGCATCCCCGAAGGAAAAGAACCGATACCGCTGCTTTACCGCTTCTTCATAGGCGTTCAGCACATGCTCGCGCCCAGCAAACGCGGATACCAGCATGACGAGGGTGCTCTCCGGAAGATGGAAATTTGTGATCAGGCCGTCCATGGCCTTGAAGGTGTAGCCCGGATAGATGAAAATGTCCGTCCATCTGGACTTGGCCTCGAAAGTGCCGTCGTCGTTTACCAGAGATTCCAGCGTGCGGCAGGAAGTCGTGCCCACGCAGATGACCCGGCCGCCGTTCCGCTTTGTTTCGTTCAGCATGTTCGCGGTCTCGGCGTTCATCATGCACAGCTCAGAGTGCATATGATGCTCAGTCACTTCCTCCGCCTTTACCGGGCGGAAGGTGCCGAGCCCTACGTGCAGGGTCACAAAGGCTTCGTTTACGCCCTTTTCCCGGATTTTTTCCAACAATTCCTTTGTAAAATGCAGTCCCGCCGTGGGTGCGGCGGCGGAGCCGACCTCACGGGAATAGACGGTCTGATACCGCTCCTGATCCTGAAGTTCCTCCTTGATGTAGGGCGGCAGGGGCATCTTCCCAAGGCGTTCCAGCACTTCCAGAAAAATTCCTTCGTACCGGAATTCCACCACCCGGTTGCCGTCCTCCCGCACTTCCCGAACAACGGCCGTCAGCTCGCCGTCTCCGAAAATGACCTCGTTGCCGACCTGCATTTTCCGACCGGGCTTGCACAGGCACTCCCAGCACTTGTTGCCCAAGTCCCGCAGAAGCAGCACCTCCACCACGCCGCCGGTGGGACGGTGCCCCATGAGCCGGGCGGGCAGCACCCGGGAATCGTTCATCACCAGACAGTCGCCGGGGTTCAGATAGTCGATGACGTCGTAAAAATGCTTATGCTGAATTTCCCCGGTTTCCCGGTTCAGCACCATCAGCCGGGAACCGTCCCGCCGCTCCAGCGGCGTCTGGGCGATCAGCTCTTCCGGCAGATCATACCAAAAATCATGTGTTTTCATGGTTTTCCTCCCTATTCTCTGTGCCCACAGTATAGCCCATTTTTTCCCGTTTTGCAACAGACAAAATACATTCCCCCGGCATAGACTGGCGTGGAGGTATCAGCCTATGAAACAACCATTCTTTACCGGAGCCTGTACAGCACTCGTCACCCCGTTCCTCGGGGAAAAGGTTAACTATCCCATGATGGAGCAGCTGCTGCGCCGCCAGATCGACGCGGGCATTGAAGCCGTGGTGATCTGCGGCACCACCGGAGAGTCCGCCACCCTGTCCGACTGCGAAAAGCTGGAACTGTTCCGCCGGGCAAAGGCATACGTCGGGGACAGCTGTCTCATCATCGCCGGAACCGGGTCAAACTGCACAGAACACGCGGCGGCGCTGAGCCGGGCAGCGGAGGGCGCGGGAGCGGACGCGCTGCTCGTGGTCACCCCCTACTACAACAAGGCCACGCCGGAGGGTCTGCTTGCCCACTACAGCGCAGTCGCCGGAGCGGTACATATCCCGGTCATCGCCTACAACGTTCCCTCCCGTACCGGCGTTGATATTCCCGTGGAGGTCTACGACCGGTTGTCCCGCATCCCCAATCTGGCGGGGGTCAAGGAAGCGTCTTCCAGCATCTCCAAAATTGGGAAGCTCTGCGCCGCCTGCCCGGATTTCCCTGTCTGGAGCGGCAATGACGATCAGGCAGTGGCGGTAATGTCGCTGGGCGGGCAGGGCGTCATTTCGGTTCTGTCCAACGTCGCCCCCGTGGAGACGCAGGCCATGGCGCAGGCGGCGCTGGCAGGAGATTTCGACACCGCCGCCGCATTGCAGGCGGAGCTGCTGCCCCTCATTGAGCTGCTGTTCTGCGAGGTCAACCCCATTCCCGTAAAGGCCGCCATGCAGCTCATCGGCTACGACTGCGGCGGCTGCCGCCTGCCGCTGACGCCTATGAGCAGCGAAAATCTGGAAAAGCTGAAAAAGTACCTGCTGTAAACGAAAAACGCCGTCCTTCCGGGCGGCGTTCAGAAAACGGTCAGGCCGTCCGCACGTTCTGCGGATGGCCTTCGTTTTCATCAAATTTCGGCTTTCTCTGTAGGCTTAGGGAAACCGGCATCAGGCCAGCACCGCTTTGTGGAAAATCTTCTTGCCCTTGCGGATCTTCACGCCCGCTTTCAGCATCTCCTCCGTCACGACGAACTGAGCGTTAGGCACCTTCTCGTCGTTGACCAGAACGCCGCCCTGCTCCACCAGCTGCCGCGCCTGCTTGTTGGAGGGCGCCAGTCCGCAGGCCACCATCAGGTTCAGAATGCCGATCTTGCCGTCCACCAGCTTGTCGGCGGAAATTTCCGTGGTAGGCATATTGGCGTCGTCGCCGCCGCCCACAAACAGCGCCTTGGCAGCAACTCTGGCCTTTTCAGCCTCTTCTTCGCCGTGAACCATCTTGGTCAGCTCGTAGGCGAGAATTTCCTTGGCCTCGTTGAGCTTGGCATCCGCCCATGTGTCCATCTCATTGATCTGCTCCAGAGGCAGGAAGGTCAGCATCCGGATGCACTTCATCACGTCGGCGTCGCCCACGTTCCGCCAGTACTGGTAGAATTCAAAGGGAGAGGTCTTGTTGGCGTCCAGCCAGACGGCATTTCCGGCGGTCTTGCCCATCTTGTTGCCCTGAGAGTCCGTCAGCAGCGTGATGGTCATGCAGTGGGCGTCCTTGCCCAGCTTCTTGCGGATCAGCTCGGTGCCGCCCAGCATGTTGCTCCACTGGTCGTTGCCGCCGAACTGCATATTGCAGCCAAAATGCTGGAATAGGTGGTAGAAGTCGTAGGACTGCATGATCATGTAGTTGAATTCCAGGAAGGACAGTCCCCGCTCCATGCGCTGGCGGTAGCAGTCCGCCCGGAGCATGTTATTGACGGAGAAGCACGCGCCGACTTCCCGCAGAAGCTCTACGTAGTTGAGGTTCAGCAGCCAGTCGGCGTTGTTGACCATCTGCGCCTTGCCCTCGCCAAACTCGATGAAGCGCTCCATCTGCTTCTTGAAGCACTCTGCGTTGTGGTTGATGTCCTCCTTGGTGAGCATTTTCCGCATATCGGTACGGCCGGAGGGATCGCCGATCATGGTCGTGCCGCCGCCGATCAGGGCGATGGGCTTGTTGCCCGCCATTTGCAGGCGCTTCATCAGGGTCAGCGCCATGAAGTGTCCGGCGGTCAGACTGTCGGCGGTGCAGTCAAAGCCGATGTAGAAGGTGGCCTTGCCGTTGTCGATCATTTCCCGGATTTCTTCCTCGTTGGTGACCTGGGCGATCAGTCCCCGGGCAACCAGTTCGTCATACAGTTTCATGTTACATTTCCTTTCTTATTGCGCTGCGCCGCAGGTGATGAATGTGATCAGAGCCGCGCGCAGAATATTGACGTTTGTTTCTTCCAGAATGGTGTCTTTGGGTGTGTGGATGCGGGACAGATACAGCGTTTTCCCCTTTTTCCGCAGTGCGCAGATGCCCACGCCGTAAGGGAAATTCGCCTGATCGGAGGGGTAGACGGAAAAGCCCTTTTCGTGAACCAGCACGTCCTTTTTCCCAAAATAACCGCAGGCTTTATAGAGGGAAGTCAGCTTTTTCCGGTCTTTTTTCAGCTTTTTCGTAGGGAAGAAGCGAATGTGATCCCCGTCTCCCACGCAGTCCAGATTGAGGACAAGCTGGCTGTCAGACGCCTTTTTGTGCGCCTTGCGGTAGGCGGCGGAACCGATCAGCCCTGCTTCTTCCAGATCGAACAGGACAAAGCAGACCTTGCCCCGCTGGCTTTCCGGCAGGGAACGGGCGATTTCCAGCAGCGTGACCACGCCGGAGGTATTGTCGTTGGCGTTGTGCTTATTGGCGGGGCCGATCATCACCAGCGCGATTACCGCCCACACGCAGAGAAACCACACGTAATAACCAACGTCGAAGCTTCCCGCAAGCAGCCCTGCCAGCGCACCCGGAATCGCCGGAACGAGAAGCATCAGCAGCATAACGACCAGCTGATATCCCAAGAATGCCCAGAAATTGCACGGCGTGATCAGATTGGGAATGGGCAAGCGCGCGCAGGTGTCATAGTGGGCAGTGATCAGGTACTGCGCCGTCTCCGGGTCGCCGATCACCATGTTCCGGCAGCCGAAGCTCCCCTTTTCGACGGTTGGCGAATAACCGAACTGCTTTAGATAAGACTGCGCCGCATCCCGGAATTCCTGCTTCTGCTGTTTGCTTTTCCGCACGGGAAACGCACTCAGGATGTCCATGGGTCGTGTCAGCATAGTATCCCCTCCTTTTCAAGGGAAGCTCTGATTAAATCGGCAAGAGCTGTGAGCGAGAGATTTTTCGTACAATCGAGGTATCGAAAGCGGCGGAATACTTTGTGTATTCCCCGTTTTCGATACCGAAGAGTGGGCGGAAAAGATCCGCTCACAGTCGCAGACGATTTGATCAGAGGTTCCCAAGCAAAAACGCCCTCTATCCAAACGGATAGAGGGCGTAAAATACGCGGTACCACCTCTAATTCGGCACTTTCTCACGAAAAATGCCCTCACGGCGTCCAGCAACGCCTCTCGCTGTACCGGGCGACCCCCGTCCTTCCCTACTACCGTTCAGAAAGGCCACTCCGGGAGGTATTTCGGCGCTTTTCCCCACTGCCTTGCACCAGCCGGCAGCTCTCTGGCGGGAATCGGGACGCTTACTTCTTCCCATCACTGTGTTGCTTGCATTATCCTAACAAACAGAGCGGAATTTGTCAAGGGTAAACTCGCATAAATTCTGTGTAAACCGACGGCTTATCCCCGCAGCATTTCTTCCGCGCTCTTCAGCGTGGTTTCGGTAATCGTCGCGCCGCCGATGATACGCGCCAGCTCCCGCTTTCTGCCCTCCAAGTCAAGCGGCGTCACGGAGGTGTATGTCCGTCCGTTCCGCTCCTGCTTGGCGATGAGCAGATGGTTGTCCGCCAATGCCGCCAGCTGGGGCAGATGGGTGACGCACAGCACCTGCTTGTGGGCAGCGACGCTTTTCAGCTTCTGGGCGACCTTCTGGGCGGCCCGACCGGAAACGCCGGTGTCCACCTCGTCGAAAATCAGGGTCTCCACCTGGTCTTTTTCCGCCAGAACGTTCTTCATGGCAAGCATGATTCGCGCCAGCTCACCGCCGGAGGCCACCTTGCTCATGGGCTTCAGGGCTTCGCCCGCGTTGGCGGACATGTAAAACGCCACGGCGTCCGCGCCGGCTACAGTCAGCTCCGTCTCCCGGAACTCGCAGGAAAACTGCACCCGGGGCATGTCCAGCTGGGTCAGCTCCGTCAGGATGCGCTCCGACATGGCCTTTGCCGCCGCTTTCCGATTCTCCCGGAGGGCGATCGCCGCGTCCCATGCGGCTTTTTCCGCCTTCTGGAGTTTCCCTTTCAGCCGTTCCAGATGGTCATCGGCGAACTCGATATCGTCCAGCTCTTTTCTCGCGCTGTCAAGATACGCAAGGATATCCTCGCAGGTCGTGCCGTATTTCCGGCGCAGCTTGTGAATGACGTCCAGCCGGGACTCGATCTGTTCCAGCTCGTCGGCGGAATAGCTTAAGCCGTCCCGGGCGTCCCGAACCTCCTCAGCGGCGTCCTGAACCTGATACATCAGGTCGGCTACCCGTTCATGCAGAGCGTTGAAGCTGTCGCTGAACCGGGACAGCCGCGCAAGGGCGTACTCCGCCTGTGCGAGCAGCCCGGCGGCGCCGTCGGTATCGTCCCCGCCGTAGAGACATTCCACAGCCGTTTCCATGCCGTTGCTCAGCTTTTCGGCGTTTTGCAGGATCTTCCGGCGGTCTTCCAGTCTTTCGTCCTCTCCCGGCTCCAGCTCTGCCTTTTCGATCTCGGCGATCTGGTATTTCAGGGTCTCCATGCGGCGCAGCTTTTCCCCTTCGTCCATGGTCAGGCGGTCGATTTCCCGCCGCAGCTTCGCCACAGTCTCGTATTTTTCTCCGTAGTCGCTTCTCAGCGCCTCATTCCCGGCAAATGCGTCCAGAAAAGCAAGATGGTTGTCCTCGTCAAACAGCGACGCAGAATCATGCTGGCCGTGGATGTTGATGAGCTGGATACCCAGTTTCCGCAGAATGGACACCGTTACGAGGCCCCCGTTGACCCGGCAGACATTTTTCCCGTCCAGAAAAATCTCCCGCTGGACGATGGTCTCCGGGTCGTATTCCACGCCGTTGTCCTCGAACCACTGTAACTTTGGAACCCCGGTAAACACCGCCCGGACGGTGGCCTTATTTGCCCCGGTCCTTATCATGTCCCGGTACGCCCGCTCGCCAAGGATGGCGGAAATCGCGTCAATGACAATGGATTTGCCCGCGCCGGTCTCGCCGGTGAGGACGGTAAATCCCCCGTCGAAGGAAATATCCGCGCTTTCTATCACCGCGATATTTTCAATATGCAGAAGGCTCAGCACGGTTATTCCCCCTCTCAGCCGCCTATCAGGCTCTTGATCTCACCGCAGAAGGCAGCGGCGGCGTTGGTATCCCGCATGATGACCACTGCCGTGTCGTCACCGGCCAGCGTCCCCAGCACCACGTTCATATTCATGGCGTCCAGCGCGGAGGCCGCCGCGTTGGCCAGTCCCGGAAGGGTGTGGATGACGATGATATTCTGGGCATAGTCAAAGCTGGTGACGCATTCCCGGAAAATGGTGTTCAGCCGCCCCGTAAAGGCGCTGGGCACCTCTCTTGCCGCCGTCGTGTAGCGGTAGGTGCCGAAGCTGGTCAGCTCCTTGACGATCCGCAGCTCCTTAATGTCCCGGGAAATGGTCGCCTGGGTGCTGGTGAAGCCCGCTTCCTGCAATTCCTTAAGCAGCTGCTCCTGTGTTTCTACGTTTGTTGTGGAGATGATCTCCATAATTTTTGCCTGTCTCTTCGATTTCAAACCCGGTCACCTCTTACACTTTCTTAAATTTCGCGTTGACCACATCATAAAAACTGCGTTCCTTCAGCCGAACCAGTTTCGTTTCCAGATGAGATTTCTGAACCGTTACCACATCGCCCAGATTCAGCCGGAACGCCCTGCCGCCGTCCACTGAGACATAGGCGTTGCGCCGGGCGTTGCGCACCATCTCCACGGTGACCACCCGCCGGTCGGATGCCACGATGCACCGGCTGCCCACCTCATGGGCGCAGATGGGCGTAATGATGATGTTGTTCGCCTCCGGCTCCACAATGGGGCCTCCGGCGGAAAGACTGTAGGCGGTGGAGCCGGTGGGCGTCGCTACGATCACACCGTCGCCGCCGCACTCCATGGCCTGCACGCCGTCGCATTTTACGGAGAGATGCACGATTCTGGCGATCACGCCCTTGGTGATCACCGCGTCGTTCAAGCAGATGTCGTGAAACAAAATGTCCCGGTTCCGCTGCACCGTCACGTCCAGCATCATACGCCTGTCCGTGGTGAATTCCCCGGTGGCCAGCATGGAAAGCTTTTCCAGCTCGGTGCTTTCCAATTCTGCCATGAAGCCCATGGTGCCGATGTTCACGCCGAGAAGGGGGACGCCCCTCCGGGTAGCCGCCTTGGCCATGTGCAGGATGGTCCCGTCGCCGCCGAAGCAGATCACCAGCTCGGCATTGGGCAATTCTCTGTCCAGCCGGGAAAAACGCAGATCTTTCGGCAGCTCGTAATTGCGGTCTACCTCAAAGGGCAGGCACAGTTTGGGCTGAATGCCCGCGTCTTTCAGAATCTGGATAGCGCTTCGCACCGTCTGAAAGTTCCTGTCCCGGTAGGGATTGGGGGTCAGAATGACATTTTTCATGAATTTTCCCCCTTGTCCAGCGTCTGGTGCGCCAATTCCGCCACCAGCGCCGTATCCGGCCGAATGCCCGCCACATTGTCCAGCGTCAGATGCCCCAGAAATTCAATATTCCCCTCCGGCCCCTTCACCGGGGAGAAGGTCAGGCCGAGAATTTTGAATTGCAGCTCGTCCGCAAGGGCAACAAAATTGTCCAGCACCTCTTTGTGGGTGGATTTTTCCCGGACGACGCCCTTTTTGCCCACCTTCTCCTTCCCCGCTTCAAACTGGGGCTTGATCAGGCAGAGCACCTGCCCGGTGGGCTTCAACAGTGTTTTGATCACGGGCAGAACCAGCTTTAACGAAATAAAGCTCACGTCCACCACGGACAAGTCCAGCGGCTCCCCCAGCTGTTCCGGGGTAACATAGCGGATATTGGTGCGCTCCATGACCACGACTCTCGGGTCGGAGCGAATTTTCCAGTCCAGCTGGCCGTAGCCGACATCGATGGCGAACACCTTTTTCGCCCCGTGCTGCAATAAACAATCCGTGAACCCGCCGGTGGACGCGCCGGAATCGCTGCACACACAGCCCTCGGTTTTTACGCCGAAGTCCCGCAGCGCCTTTTCCAGCTTCAATCCGCCCCGGCTGACGTAGGGGCACGCCGCGCCCCGCACCTCAATTTCCACCGTTTCGTCATAGGAAACGCCGGGCTTGTCTGCCTTCTGGCCGTCCACATATACAAGGCCGCTCATGATGACGGCCTGTGCCTTGGAGCGGCTGTCCGCAAGGTTCCGTTCCGTCAGCAGAACATCCAGCCTCTTCTTTACCTTCACTTAGGACAGCACCCCCTGCGTATAGTTTGCGATGGACTCCCCGTCCAAACCGTAATGCCGGTAAAGCTCCTTCGTCGAACCGTGGGTAACGAAGTCCGCCCCCAGATCGACGCCGTCCACCCGGCAGTCCGGGCAGAGCTTCCGCAGCTCCCATGCCAGCGCCTCCCGGATACCGGAGCCGGTGCAGACTTCCTCCGCCACGATTACGCGGCGTTTTTCGGACATTTCCGTCAGAATTTCCCGGGCAGGCAGGGCGGACACCGTGAGAAGCCGCAGAATGGTCGCTTCAATGCCCCGCCGGGACAAAATCTCCGCCGCTTCCAGGACATTATCCAGCATGGAGCCGTAGGTCACCAGCGTCACGTCTTTGCCCCGGCGGTGGCAGCACAGAAGCCCTTCCGTCTCCACATTTTCGCCGGGCTGCCAGGCGGAATCCCGGTAACTGCCCTCCCCGCCACGGGGATAGCGGACTGCCACAGGGCCGTTGTATGTTTCCGCCGCCCAAGAAAGCATATCCTTCTGTTCGGCAAGGCTGGCGGGCGTAAGGATCAGCATACCCGGCACCTGCCGTAAAAATCCAACGTCAAACACGCCGTGATGGGTAGGCCCGTCGTCCCCCACAAGCCCCGCCCGGTCTACAGCGAGGATTACATGCAGGTGCAGCATGGCGATATCCTGCATGATCTGGTCATAGGCGCGCTGTAAAAAGGTGGAATAGATCGCCGCCACCGGCACCATTCCCTGCTTGGCAAGACCGCCCGCCATGGAGATCGCGTGTTCTTCCGCAATGCCTACATCGAAAAAGCGTTTGGGGTATTCCCGCATGAACTTCAGCAGCCCCGTGCCTCCCGGCATGGCGGCTGTAATGACACAAATCCGGTCATCCTTCTGAGCAAGCTCCATCACAGCCTCGCCGAAGGAATCGGAATAGGACGTGATTTTTTTTGCCAGCTTTTTCCCGGTTTCCGGGTCAAACGCCCCGATTCCGTGGAATTTTGCCGGATCTTCCTCGGCAAAGCGGTAGCCGCAGCCCTTTTTCGTGACCACATGCACCACCACCGGCTCGGCAAGACCCTTGGCGGTAGTAAGCAGAGAGATCAGCCCCGGCAGGTCATGGCCGTCCACAGGCCCCAGATAGGTAAATCCCATATTTTCAAACAGGGACGCGGGCAGCAAAAACCGCTTCAGCCTGTTTTTCAGCCGCCGGGTCACCCGGTACGCCGCCCGGCCGACGGCGGTCCTCTTCATAATTTCCCGGTACCAGCGCTTGGCCTTCAGATAATGGCCGCTGGAGCGCAGACGGGACAGATGCCGGGACACGCCGCCCACGTTCCTGCCGATGGACATTTCATTGTCGTTGAGGATAATGACCATCGGCTCGCCGCTCACTGCAGCGTCGTTCAGCCCTTCATAAGCCATACCACCGGTGCAGGCGCCGTCCCCGATCAGAGCGACCACATTGTAGTCCTGATGCAGGAGCGTCCTCGCCCGCGCCATACCCAGAGCGATGGAAACGGAGCTGGAAGCATGTCCCGCCACGAAGGCGTCCGTATTGCTCTCCGAAGGCTTGGGAAAACCGGACAGGCCGCCGTACTGCCGCAGATGCGGAAAATCCGCCTGGCGTCCGGTCAGCAGCTTATGCACATAAGACTGATGCCCAACATCAAAAACCAGGCGGTCTATCTCGGTATTAAAAACGGTCTCGATGGCCACGCTCAGCTCCACCACGCCTAAGTTTCCGGCCAGATGTCCGCCGGTTTTGGAAACGTTGGAGACCAGAAACTCCCGGATTTCCCCACAGAGCTGGGTTCTTTGCCGGTCATCCAGAGCGGTAAGGTCGTCATGGCCATTGATTTTCTGTAAAATGCTCACGTTCGACACAACCTAACATATCACTTTTTCTTTTTACCATGCAGGCCATTCAGGGCATGGAGCACCTTGCCCACCATGTGAACGATCTGCGTGCAGGAATTGACGGCGAAGGTCTTGCCGATGGCCTTGCCTCCCACGGTCAGCCCCGCCACGAGGGCGGACATGACCAGCGAAACGCCCCGCGGCCAGCCCGCGTCCACCTGCGTCAGGATCAGCGCCGCAATGGTCGCCGACGCGCTGCCGGAGACAACGCCGCAGATATCGCCCACCACGTCGTTACAGATGGAGCTGACCCGCTCCGCGTTGCGCAGAAGCCGGATGGCTTCCTGAGAACCCGGCACCTTCCGGGCGGCCATGGAATGGAACGGCTTTTCGTCCGCCGAGGCCACCGCCATGCCGATGATATCGAAGATAATGCCCACCATCACGATGGCAAGCAGAATGAGAAAGGCCACGGGAAGGCTGCTGCTGTCCATCACCTCGTCCGAGACCAGAGAAATGATGCCGGAAATCACAACCGTAATCAGGAAAACGGTGACGACCCAGCGGATCGTCTTATGCCGCTGCCGTCTGGCAGCCTCAGGGTCGGTTTTCGCCACGAAAACATTCTCCTTCTGAGAAATATAGTAAATGAAAAAACGGTGGCAGGCAGAGTAAATCTTACGGCTTAGGTCGGGTTGTTTTTCACCGGATGAAACCTGCCGTTGCCGCACAGGCCGTTTCCATTTCATTCATCCGCCCAAGTGTTGCCATGATAATGGGTACCCGATTGCCACTTAGTCCGTACTGCAATCCCCTGCCTGCCCTTTTACGACAGCCTAGGTGTTTTCCACAACGAGGGAAGCCATGATCTTAGCCTCTTTTGCAGAAATGGTTTCCAGAAGCGATGACAGCAGCCGCTATGGCCATAGCGACCGGCCGTCTGGTCTTCTTTTCCCGCATTTCCACGCAAGGCAGGCTACGCTGCACGCAGCACACGATTCTGTGCACCGCCTTGCAGGTTCATACCTGATTCGTACGCGATCGGAGCCGCCTAAGGGCTTCAACCGTCGTCGCACAAGCTTCAAGTCTCCACGGAAACCGGGTCGTATGCGTCATGCCGTTGCGCGCGCCCGGAATCCTTAACCCCCAGCATCCACCCGAAACTGGGCGTAACAAGCAAACACCAGGGACTTCATCGATGTGCCCTTCAAAGGATTTTTAGGCCCTTCCTGGAAGATGGCCACCCCGACTAGGATACTGCACCGTTTACCTTGTATATTAGCATACTTTCCGTGAATATACAAGTATTTTTTCAATAATTGTATAAGGAATCCTTTTTCTTTTCCGTTTATTCACAAATTGCCTTGACAAACCAGTCGTCCACGATATCCCTATGGGTGATCGCTATTTCAATATTCCCGATTTCCTCCCGGCTGAAAAAGCGAAGATCCTTGGATTCTCTGCTGATGTGCATTTCCGGCTCCTCCTCCAGTTCCAGCGCGTATACCACGATCACCATGCGCCAGATGCTGCCGTCCCGGAAGGCGGCGATCCGGCCGGGGTTGTCGTACACCGCCAGCTTCCGGAACCGTTCCGGGGCGATGCGCAGTCCCAGCTCCTCATAGACTTCCCGGACGATGGTCTGCCGCCCGGTCTCCCATTTCTTGCAGCCGCCGCCGACCAGCCCCCAGACGTCGGAGTCGCTGCGCTTTTCCAGCAGCAGGCGACCCTTGCAGGTGATGATGGCGTTCGCCCCCAGATGGGCGGGCATGGTGGTTTTCGGCGCGTCCTTGGGGTCGCCGTTGTAAAAGGTCACGATTGCCATAGTGCTTCCTCCCGGACAGTTTCTTACCACCATAATACAACAATCTCCCCATAATTTCCACTGCGAAAAATCAATACACCCTGTCCATCAGGCACCAGCAGTGGGCGCGGATGAGGTATTTCAGCGCAAATTGCCGCTGCCGCCCGTCCACCGTCCCCCGGCACAGAAATATCCTCGCTTCCACGCCCACGTAGGGGACTTCCTTCACGCTGATCACTTCATCAATATTCACCCGGATAAGCCCCTGTTCCTCGTCCTCCACCCGCAGCCGCAGCGGGCGGATATCCCCGCTGGCGCTGCATACCGATATCACATCCACCGGACACGTTTTCCGCACCATCGCGCCCACCTCCTTTTGTTTTTGTCATTATAGCACATTTGTTCTATATACGCAAGAGGAATTTTGTGGTTGCGCCGCCGCCCGGCGTCTGGTATAATGAGAAAAGATAAAAATATTGGGAGAACTTCTATGCTGAAATACCCCTGTCTTGTCCTCGACCACGACGATACCGTCGTGCAGAGCGAGGCCACCGTCAATTATCCCTTCTTCTGCTACATTCTGAATCAATTCCGCCCGGGGACGAAAATCACCCTCCACGAGTACACCGAGGGCTGCTTCCGTCTGGGCTTTGCCGACATGTGCCGGAAGTGGTACAACTTTACCGAGCAGGAAATTGTGGACGAATACCACGGCTGGCAGAAATACATCGTCGATCACATCCCCGCCCCCTTCCCCGGCATCGGTGACATCATCCGCCGCCAGAAGGAAGCCGGCGGCACAGTCTGCGTCGTCTCCCATTCCTGCATCCAGAACATCACACGGGACTACGAGACCCACTTCGGCATCCTCCCCGACGACATTTACGGCTGGGACTTACCGGAGGAACTGCGCAAGCCCAGCCCGTGGCCGCTGGAGCAGATCATGGCAAAATACGGCTATACCCAGTCCCAGCTGCTGGTGGTGGACGATATGAAGCCCGCTTGGGAAATGGCGCGAAGCGCCGGTGTCCCCATCGCCTTTGCCGGTTGGGGTCGGCGGGATTGTCCGGAAATCACGGAGGAAATGACCCGGCTGTGCGACTTTTCCTTTGCGTCCACCAAGGATTTGGAACATTTTCTGTTTGACGAGGTGTAACGATGGCAGAACAGGCAATTTTCACCGTGCTGGTCATGGTGTCCGACGGCAGCGGCAATCTTCTGATGGAGGATCGCAATGACCCCGGCTGGCCGGGCATCTGCTTCCCCGGCGGACATGTAGAGCCGGGTGAAGCCTTCACCGCGGCCGCCATCCGGGAGACTCGGGGGGAAACCGGGCTGACCATCGAGAACCCGACGCTGTGCGGGGTCAAGCAGTTCCCGGCCAAGGGAAACGCCCGGTATGTGGTCTTTTTCTACAAGGCTGACCGTTACACCGGGAACTTGCAGTCCTCCGACGAGGGCGAGGTGTTCTGGCTGCCCCGGCAGCAGCTGTCAGAATACCATCTGGTGGAGGATTTCATGGACATGCTGAAGGTCTTTGAATCCGACACGCTGAACGAATTCCAGTACTATCAGGAAGACAACGGCGAGTGGGGGCTGCGTCTGCTGTAAGCGGAAACATTTACTTTTCTGGGCGGTATAATCCCCTTGACAGTTATGGTATAATGACCGTAGAATTGCGCAGGGGGTGAGACATCTGGAAAAGGCAAGCGTAAAGGTCATGGCGCGGAACCGGGAAGCCTATCACGAATACTTCGTGGAAGAAGAGATCGAGGCGGGCATCGAGCTGGTGGGCACCGAGGTCAAGTCCATCCGGGCAGGCACGCTGAACCTGAAGGACGCATGGTGCGGCATCAAGGACGGCGACATGCTCCTGAACCAGATGCACATTTCCCCCTACGACCACGGCAACCGCTTCAACGTTGACTCCCGCCGCCCCCGCCGTCTGCTGCTGCACAAGCGGGAGATCATGCGGCTCTACGGCAAGGTCAAGCAGGACGGCTACGCCCTGATCCCCCTGTCCGTCTATTTCAAGGGCAGCCGGGTAAAGGTCAAGGTCGGGCTGTGCAAGGGCAAAAAGCTATACGACAAACGACAGGCCGCGGCAGAGAAGGACGCCAAGCGTCAGATCGACCGGGCCATGAAGGAGAGAAGTCAATGAATCCTACATTCAAGATCACCATGGAAAACGGCGGCGTCATCGAAGGCGAGCTGTATCCCGACAAAGCGCCCCAGAGCGTCCGCAACTTCATCGACCTGTGCGATCACCATTTTTATGATGGTCTGATCTTCCACAGAGTCATTCCCGGCTTCATGATTCAGGGCGGCTGCCCCGAGGGCACCGGCATGGGCGGCCCCGGCTACTGCATCAAGGGCGAGTTCTTTTTCAACGGCGTCAAGAACGACCTGAAGCACAAACGGGGCGTTCTCAGCATGGCGCGTTCCTCCTCCCCCAACTCCGCGGGCAGCCAGTTCTTCATCATGCACGCCGACGCCAAGCACTTGGACGGCCAGTACGCCGCCTTTGGCAAGGTGACTTCCGGCATGGACGTGGTGGACGCCATCGCCTCCGTCCAGACCGACCGCAATGACCGTCCTCAGGTGGAGCAGAAAATCGCCTCCATCACCGTGGACACCCACGGCGAGACCTACCCGGAGCCGAACAAGCTCCCCGATCCTTACGGAAGATTCTAAGTCAGCTGTCGGCTGCAAGATACCGATGGTATTTTGCAGCTTCCCATGGGGCCGTACTGGTTTCGACGGGGGTAGTGAGGCTGGAATAGCGGGCCGTGGCGCCTGGCCACGATAAAACGGGCAATTTTTTAAATTTAACTGACAACACTACTGTTGCCCTGGCTGCCTGATTAGGCGCCCATCCGCCCCGGGAGTTCCGCTGACCCGGGCTCGGGTGTGATTTAAGCGGAGAACGTGCGTATGGTAAGCTTTGCCCATACCACGCATGATGAAGCTACCGATCCTCGTAGGGTGTTTGTTCCCGCCGGGGAAAGGGAATGCAAATAACAAACTGCGCCCGGAGAAGTTCTTTCCAAGTTGCTTTCGGACAGGGGTTCGATTCCCCTCGGCTCCACCATTCGGACCGTACTCGAACTTTAGAGTGCGGTCCTTTTTCTCTTATATTGTAAAAAATCAGCGCCACGTCGTTCCGGACTTCGATCCGGGCCACGAACGTGTCGATCAGCCGCGCCCGGAAGTCCTCGTCGGTGACGTCCCCATCGCGGAAAGATCTCAGCCAGGCCTCGACCACTTCACGAGTGAGTCGGGGCCTTTTTATTTCTGCCCGCTCGATCTCTACGACCAGAGCCTCCTCCTCGTCCTCCAGGGCGCTCAAACGAGAGACCAGGCCCCGGGCCCCGCCTTCCTCGATAGCGTCCAGCAAGTTCCTCTGGCGCTTCCTGACGGAGTCCAGACGGCGCCGCAGTGCGTTCACCGGGTCGTCGGCCAGCTCCTGCTCCTGTACCTCCAGCACGCGGACGGTCAGCTTGTCGATCATGTCATCGGTCAGCATATCGTGGACCGTGGCCAGGATCACAGCGTCCTCCAGGCGCTCCTGGGGGATGGCCTTCATCTCGCACTTCTTCCCGCGCTTCTTGTCTCCGCACTTGTAATAGTGGTATACCTTCCCGGTTTTACTGGTGCCGGCCTCTGCGTTAAGCATGGCGCCACAGTACCCGCAGAAGCATTTACAGCTCAGCAGATAGTCCACCTTCGCCCTCCCCGCTGCATTGTTTCGGCTCGTTTTGAAATGCTGGGCCGCCTCCTCGAAGGTGGCCTTGTCAATGATTGGCTCCACCGGCAGCGGCACGCCCTGGACTTCAAACTCGCCCAGGTACTTCCTGTTCCGCAACATCCGATAGATCACAGCCTGAGAGATCGGCCGGCCGCGCTGGCCAGTGATCCCACGGCTCCGGAACAGCTCGATCAGATCCTTCGTCTGGGCGCCTGCAATGTGCATCCGGAAGGCCTCCCGGACGACGGCAGCCTTCTCCTCGTCGATGATGACGTGGCGCTCGGCGTCCACCTTGTAACCGATGGGCAGCGGCTGGCCGCAATACTGGCCCTTCTTCGCGGTCTCCTTCATGCCTCGGATGACCTTCTGCCGGAGATCGGCGGAGTAATACTCGGCCAGACCTTCCAGGACGCTCTCCAGGATGATCCCCTCCGGGCCCTCCGGGACGCTCTCCTTCGCATACAGCAGCTTGACGCCGGCACGCTTCAGGGTCAGCTTGCCGAGGGCGATGTCCTGGCGATCACGGCCGAAGCGGTCGATCTTCCACACCAGGACGCAGTCAAACAGACCGCGCTCCGCGTCCCGCAGCATCCGCTGGAACTCGTCGCGGCCGACGACGCTCTTGCCGGAGACCTTCCGGTCGGCATATACTTCGATGATGTCGATCCCGTTCTCCTCTGCATAATATTTACAATCTGCCACCTGGCCCTCGATGGACTGATCTGTCTGCCGTGGGCCTGGTGAGTATCTCGCATAAATGACGCCGCGCATGGCACCGTCCTCCCTTCCTGGTCGTGGAGTGTGCAAATAAAACAAGGGTAGCAGGAAGCGCGGCCACGCTTCCTGCATATGGTGACTTAGGCTCGCTCACCTACTCTGTAGCCCTTTGCAAAGCCTAGATAAAACGCGTCTCCTGCCAGATAGGCTCCTCCTTGCGAAATATCTCGCAAATAATCGATTTCCGAACAAGATAAATCTTGATTTCCCGCAGCCTCCCGCGCGAGAGCCCGTCCACGCTGGATCCGATTCGAAATCATTTTCTCGCCCCGGCTCAAATTAGCACGCCTTTGTTCTCTTGCAGTTCTTTCTTGCTCTACCATAGCGCGCTCGTTTTCAGCAATACGCTCCGACAGAGCGTTTCTACGCTCTTCAGAGCTGTACACTCGCAGTGCAGTCGCAAGATTCGCGAGATGCTCCAGTTCTTGATCGTCCATACTGTCGATTTGTGCATTCAATTTTTCCATAATTTCAATTCTGCTCATGTTGAATTCCTTTCCGGGGCGTGCTATAATAGCAGAGAGCGCCCCACTGTGCATGGTGTGGATGCTTCTTTCTTGCCGGAGTTGGTGGCCGCCAGCTCCGGCGTTTTTATTTTATGCCTCTTCCAGAAGCTCCCGTTTGTACTTGTAGTAAGTGTTTCGGGCAATTCCTAGCAGCTGCATAACATCTTTGTCAGGTAGGGCGCCGCCAAAATCGCGAGCCAGCTCTTGGATCCGGCTCTTGGCCGCCTTGGCTTTTTGAGTCTCTATCTTGCTTCCAGTAGCCCGCCCTACCTGCTTTCCAGAGGCCTGGGCTCTGCGGACGCCTTCGCTTGTTCGCTGGTGCAAATATTCCACTTCCTGCTGTGCTGATTGGAAGGCGAGCTCAATCTGCTCCCTGGCGAGATCCAGCATCAGATCGTTGAGCAGCTTTCCCTGACCGGTCAGGTATTTGTCGATGGCCTTCCGGCCGGTCTCGGCTGCTATGTCAATATGCCGGTCCAGGGCACCCCTGTAAACGTCCGTATTGATATGCGGCTCTTTTAAGAACACAAGGCGGACGCCTCGCTGAAATAGTTCCTGATACAGCGCAAAACCTTCTGCGGCGTTCCTGCTCATTCTGGAGACTTCATCAAAAACAACGGTGTCATCTTCCTTTAACTGCTTGGCCAGCTTGTTCCAGGCGGGTCTATCTGTTGTGGTCCCGGTATACTCCTCAGTGATGATCACAGCCTCCGGGTACTTCGCCTTGATATTTTCTATTTGCCTTTGTAATTTCTGCTTCATGGTACTTATTCTGCAGTATCCGTATAACCTTGCCATAAGTATCTCCACTTGTTCGAGTATAGAAATAGACGAGCGTTTATTTCTATACTCGATTATAAGGCCGAAGGCGGCTTTTGTCAATGCCCTTTTTGATGCTTTTTGAAAAAGGTTTATTTTGATACTGCTGTTTACTCCTTTCCTTCATCGTCAAGCGGTGCCTGAGCGTGTCTCTCCTCCATCTCCAGGCGCCGGAGAGCAAGGCGCTCCGTGACACTTTCGCCGGTATGCCGGAAACGCTGCAGGCCGCTCTTGTACGGATCGCCCAGGTACTGCTCATAGTATGGCCGCAGACGGCTTTTGTTCGATGGCTGCCGGAGTTCAGCCAGGGCCTGCTTGTTTTTCTGCATTTCGTCCGGAGTCAGAAGGCGCTCCTCCCAATACCGGGCCCGGAGGGCCCGCTGTTTTTCCTGGCTCATACGGTCTATAAGAGCAGTCAGATCCTGGGACATTTTCTCCCGATCCATGCGACGGGCGACGTCGTCCTCCATGCTGCCCTCACTTGGAAGCATATCTCCCAGCGTGAGCTCATCAGTCTGATATCCTGCAGGACCTTCCAAGCTGGCCGGGTTTACTGCCTTCAGAGCCTCCCGGATATTAGTCAAGGTTTTCTCTCCGATCCGGAGTGCTGCGCAGATCTCCCGGTCTGTTGGATCGCAGCCGACACTCTTTGAATACTCCGAAATAAAGCGGCGGTATTTGAAAATCTTCTCCTGAACGTGAGAAGGGAGACGAATAACGTCCCCGGAGTTCTGGACAGATTTATACATGGCCTGTCTAATCCACGGCCAGGCGTAGGTGATAAAAACAGTCCCCTCCGCAGGATCAAACAACTCCGCAGCTCGTAGCAGACCGAAAAAGCCTTCATGCTTCAGATCCTCCGGATCTCCGAGGCCTGCAGCTGCGATTTTATCGGCCACATAGGCCACGCCTCGCTCATTCTGCCTCCAGAGCTCATCCATGGCCTCCTGATCGCCCTGCTGAAAGGCTGCGACGAGCTCCTCGTTTGTTTTCATGTACTTTCCCCCTCTCAGAATGGTGTGAAGGGCCCCCTCACGAGGGCCCTCGTGTCATTTGCTGGTTTTAGCTTTCCATTCAGCATAAACTTTTGCGCTCGGTGCGATCCGCCCCTTGGTGCGTCCGGTGTATATGCGCTCAGTTTGTACTGGCAGCCCCATGAAAGAACTAAAACTCTTGTAATCATCCAGCAGAGCCTGATATTTGCACTGAGCCAGCACAATGTTTTCCTCGTCGGCTCCTCCTGTTTTCAGGAGCTGCACCTGCTCACGCCGTGCCCGGAGTGTGGTCTCCATCTGCCTCTGTTTCTGGGTGGCCTCGTAGGCGGTGTACTCCTTGCCCTTCCAGCTACGAGGGACTGCCTCCCGGGCGTTCTGTTCCTCCAGCCATTCGTCGGTGTAGAGCCGCTCGCTCACTCCCGGGATGAACGGGTAGTAGTCATGGCCGCAGTTCCAGCCTTTGAGCCCGTCTCCAGACCCAAGACCGCAAATCAGAACTAACTGCGTTTTGGTGTAGACCTTGCCCTGCCATGCAGCGTGATCCGGACGAGATCCGGCGTGCCATGTGACCTCAAAGTAGTCGGTCCCCAGCCGCTGGGCGTTAGTGTCTGCGATATGTCCAGTCAGCTGGCCGAAGCCGGTGAGCAGCGCACGACGGGCAGCCACGTCCACACGGTTACTGTGCCCCGACGCATAATCGACGGTCCGGAGCCCGGAGGCTGTCATCTGGCTGACCATGCGGCGGACCAGCGTGTTGTAGTCGTAGGCGCCGTTGGCCATGCCGGTGATGGCGTCGTCCAGGTAGGTGTTGTAGACATCCGCCAGGGGAGTGAAGACTTTCCGGCCGTTGCCGTTCTCCAGCATGAAGCCGGTGCTCCTGGTGATGTTGTAGAGCTCCTCAGAGGACTGCTGCACCAGGGCGTCAGTGATCTGCTGGAGCTCCGGGTTGAGCTCGTAGGGGGTGAACTCCTTGCCGATCTGCTCGTAGAGGCTGCGGTCTCGGGTGTATTCCTTCTCGATGACCTCGGCGTAGAGCCTGCGGACCTCGTCCTCGTTGCCGTTGACGGCCTTCCGGACCAGGTCCTCGATGTCCTGGGTGCTGTTGCCCAGGATGATCAGGCGCTGGATCTGCCAGTCGGCCGCGTCCGTGATGGTGCCGGCCTTCCGGATCCTGCGGATGATGTCGTCCATGATCGACATCTCCAGGTCCCGGAAGCGCTTCTCGACGCCGGCGGTGAGAGTACGGTGAAATACCGCACTCCCTGCCGGCTTAATTTCACTCATTGCCGCCTCCGTCCAGCAGCGCCTGGCTGATGCGGCCGGCCAGCTCCGTATTTATGGACGGCGCCTGCCCGCTGCTTATGCCGGTACGGATACGGCCAGTGCTGCCCCGGATCTGATCATCCACGTCACCGAAGACATTATTGGCCGCGGCGGCCTTTCGGATCTGGGAGTTAAGTCTCTCGGGGTCGAGAGTTCCGGAGCCGCGGCCGCCTTTTCTCCGGATCATATCGTTTAAACTGTCGTTTTTACCTCCGGAGCCGCGCAGCCGGACAGACGACTTTGTGTAGTGTTGGCTCGCCTCGTCTCCAAGCTGTCTGATAAAATCGTTCATCATTTACCTTCCGTTCTCCGGATCGCATCGGCGGCATAAGAGACCGCGCGGTGCGTGGGGTCGTTGTAGTCCGGTTTTTCGATAGCATCGAGGATTTTCTTGTTGAAGATACGGCCGCTCTCTACGAGATAAGTCCAGTTTGCCTGCTTGTTTTCAGAAATGCGAGCGTACCCCTCGTCCTCACTGCCTCCGACTGCGTACAGTTTGGCCGCTGCAGCACGGGCCTCAGAGTGAACGGCCTGCAGCTTTTCCAGGAGTACCAGGGCGCTGGAGTACAGCTTCTGGATGTCTTCGATAAAAGCCAGGGTGGCCCGGCCCTGTTCGGCCTCGATCTGATCCCGCAGCCGGTCAAAATCAGCCAGGGGGAAGTCGCACTGCTTCTGGATCATGGCCAGGCGCTCCTGGGCGTACTTGATGCCGGCCGCAGCGTCGGTGCGGTCTTTGTCGGCTTTCTTCCAGGTGGCCCGATCGTCTGCAGCGACGGCTGCGGCCGCCTTAGCCTCGGCATCGGCTTTCTTTTTGGTCTCCTGCTGCAGGTGATCCTCGGCGGCCTGCAGCTTTGCCTGGTAGTCGGCCTGGAAGACCTCGACGGTCTGGGTGACGTTCTTGAATACTTCGTTTTTCATGGTGAATTTTCCTTTCTGTTATTTTTAGCCGGTTAGATCTCCGGCTGGTTTTTGTAAAAAAGACGGTCATAGGCCTCAGGGGAGCGGCTAGGATGCGCTGCCAGATAGGTGGCCTTCGCCCGGGCCTCTTTTTGGGCCCGCTGCTCGGCCTTTGCTTTACTCTCCATATCACAGGTTTCTCTGTGATAGCGCCTGATCTGAAGGCCTGCAGCTTCGGCCTCGTCTTTCAGCTTCCGGAACTTTTCCGCTGCCTCGTCGAACTCAGGGCCGAACGGGTCCAGCTCGTAGGCCATCTGATGCTCCAGGCGTTTGATCCTCAGCTGCAGGATCCGGGCCTCGGTCTCCATTTGCCGCCTTGTCTTGTATCTTTCGATGATCGAATTATCCATGCTTTACTTTTTCCTTTCTTCTCACTTTCGCCACATACCCACGCACAAATGGGTGAGTAAGGCGAAAAGTATTGATATTCCTTGGTTTTTGCTTTCTTCTCACCTGGGTGAGTAAGTGGCCTGTTACGCTCTCTTACTCACCCAAGTGCAAAATAAATAAAAGTGTTGATACATAAGGGTTTTTTACTTATTTACCCATTTGCATCTGGGCATAGGACAGTAAACCATTTTTTATCCTTGCCAAAGCCCGTCGCCACGGCCTTGATCATGCCCTCTTTCGTGAGTTCAGACTTTGCCCTGGCCGCTGTGTTCTTAGAGACGCCGTACTGTTTCAGCAAGGCGTCAAGCATGGCCGTCTCCATGCGGCCGGGCTCCGGGAAGTTGCCCTCGTCGTCCTCCACCTGGAAGTGCTCCAGGAGGTGCAAGATCAGCTCCTTAGCGTCTGCTCGCTGCGGCTGCGCTTTTCCGCTGTACTGGGCCTTCAGAACATAGTCCCGATCTGTGAGCTCGCTCGTGCCTCTGAAAGTGGCCACTTCATCGTCCAGGGAAAACAGAACGGTGTCATTGTGCCGGCCATAATTGGCCTTTTCGTGGGCCATGTAGCGCTGCCCGTTTTCTCCGGTATCGCCTACAATGAGGACGCTGCGGGAAATATCCCAAATATCAGCGCTGTCTGCGATGCGGCGCCGGCTGTAGACTCCGGACTGCTTGTTGGTGTGCTCGATGATCAAAAACGTGGTTCCGTACTTGTCGCCGTAGCCGATCAGAGGCTCCAGGCACTGCCGCATGGCGTTACGGTCGCCCATTTTGATCTCTGCCGGGACAAAGGACTGGATCGGGTCAAAGATGCAGAGCTCCGGCCGATAAGTGGCCAGCAGCTGCTCCAGGAAGTCGCTGTTAAATTTGACGGCCTGGAAACGCTCGTCGGAGATGTCCAGGGAGATGATCCGGGAGAGATCGGCGCCGTTCTTTCGGAGCCTGCGGGCCAGCGTGTACTTCAGAGAGTCCTCTGCCGAGAAAAACATAACTGTCCCAGGCTCCCGCTGCACGGTCTCCCCGTGCTCGATAAAGCATGGCCGGCCGGAGCTCACTGCTGCTGCAATATTGCACCAAACCGTTGTTTTACCGCTGCCGCCGTCTCCGGCCAGGCTCGTGATCTGATAGCGGGGTATGTAGCCAGGGATCAGCCAGTCGGGCCGCTCCTCTGGGACGTTGTCCAGGGAAACGAGATCCAGGCTCAGCGGCGCCCTGCTTTTGGCCTGCTTCTGGCTGCTGCTTCCGGAGAGGGCGCCCTTCTCAAAACGCTGCAGCGCCGGGAACACTTCACGCTCCAGCTCCTGATCAGACAGAGGCGGGACGCATACAGAGTCATTTTCAGCCGATACGGCCGCTCTGATTGCTGCGTCGGTGAGGCCTTTCGCCTGCAAACTGGACAGCATCCGGAAGAGGTAGTCCGTCCGCCCTCCAGCTGTGACTTCCTTCTGGGCCTCGAAACGTGGGCCGCTGACGCTGCCCCGTGCCTCCAGGTAGCCCTCGTCGATGAAAGCTGCAGCCTGATCGTCATAGACGGCGAGAGGCCGCTGATCCGGAGCGATGTCCCATTTGTAGGGCCTGCCGGTCTTGGCGTGGATCGTTGGGGGGAGTATTACCAGAGCGCCGTCCGTCTGGAAGTCCACTTGATTGTCGTATAAGTGTTGCTGCCGTTTCATGCTGCCCTGAAGCTTGAAAAACAGGTGACGCCCGCCGGATCCCGTTGTGGCCGTCCAGGTCTCCGGAAGTCTTCCGTTTTCTCTCTCCCAGGTCTGCAGCAGCTCAACGCCGCGTCGGCCGTCTTCCGGATGCTCGTCGAGGTCGATCACAGCCAGGCCTCCGGATTTCTCACCGGTGACAACGCCCACGCCTGAGCCTGGCCAGCGGCTCCACCACTGCCGGATCTTCTCCGGATCTTGTGTGGCTTCCTTCTGCCAGGCCTTCATGGGCGGCTGCTTCGTTCCCTTCCGGATCGGGACAACGGCGAGTCCCAGCTCTGCATAGATCAGCGCAGCCTCCAGCGGCTCTGTGATTCCATGCAGTTTAGGCGTCATTCCCTCCGTCCTCCTTTACTGAGTCCAAGGCTGCGTCGAGGACTTGCTTGTCAAAGAGGGTGCGCGTCCCGATCTTCCGCACGGCGCCGATCTCGTCTGCCCAGGTTCTGGCTTTAGTCTTGCCGAGGCCGGTGTACTGGCTCAGCTGGGCAATGGACAGAAGGCGAGGTGCTACTTTGGTTTCGTTTGTGCTCATGCTCTTCCGCTCCTTTTTGTGTTTTCCGCTGCGGCTCATTGGCTGCCGCAGGTTTCCGCTGCAATCCGTCACGGATTGCACATTGACATTGAAGCACACCGGCGATAAACTAAGTATATATGATAAATTTATAGTGATTTCACTAAGGGAGGGCCACGGCATGGCAAGAAAGCAAAACAGAGTGATAGAAAATCAGACACTGATCGACAATATGCGAAAGATCCAGAAAAACAGCGGCCTCCGGCAAGGCGCCTTCTTCATGGCCTACCTGAAGGATCTCCCAGGAGCGCCGAAAGCATCGACAGAAAACGCCGCAGAGGTGGCCTTGAGTGAGATCATGAACGGAGCCCGTGCCGTGCCGGTCTCTTTTCTTCCGGTGTATGCCCAGCTCGGCCAGATCTCCGTGGATCGGCTGCTCACCGGCCAGGACTGGAGCCCAGAGGAACAGCCGGTCACCTATGGCGACGTGCTGCAGCTGCTCTCCACCTTGTCAAAGAAAAAAGCGGCCGAGCTCTTGCCGGCCGGCGCCGGTGTCTCGTTCAAAGATCCGGCTCTCGTTTGTATGCTGGGCGCCCTCAGCGACCTGGAGCAGATCCAGAAGGGCGGGTTCCCAGGTGTCGCAGCTGAAGCAACGCTGCGCGGCCTCCTGACCTATGAGGAGCTGCAGGCGCCTCTGTATGATTTTTCTGACGCCTCAGCTGCTACGCTGCATAGGCTCACGGCCGCAGCAGTCCAGGAGAATGAGGAGAGCAGCCTGGACAAAATGCTCCGGCTGATCCGCTGCACGGCACTCCGTGCGGTATCAAAATAACCGTTATTCCAAATCGTATCAAAAGACGGCCGCAGCTGCCCACCCTGGGAGCCTCTGCGGCCGTCGCATTTTGTCCGAACGTTTATTTTGAACGGTGTTCAAAACGTGCGAGCGAGACCTCGCACAATGCGAACGTTCGGAAAAAGGCGCTCGATATAACGAGCGTCGCCGTATCTCCGTCCCCGGTCGTCCTCTCCCGTCGAGTGCCGCAGAGCTCCCAAAAGTGTCGGCTGAATCGGTGTTTCGTCGTTTCGTCGGTTTTGGGAGCGCTTCAGACCTGTAGCGTTCGTTCTTCCTATCCACTCGATCCACAACTTTGTCGTCTTCTTTCTCCGTCTACATACACGTACAGACGCATATATGGGCGCTCATTACGGGCTCATTGGTAATAATACATATAATACTTGTGGACATTTGTGGACTTGTGGAAAAGCCTTGTAAAATCACGCTTTTCCGCTGTCCACATCTGAGTCCACAAGTCAGATGTGGATAATTCTACAATCAAGGCATCGAGGTAACAAGGCTCCAGAGAAACTCCTATAACGCGTGTATGCGTCCTCGCGGGTGCTTGTTTGGGTGTGTATATGGTTTATTTTTTTATAATCTATACAGAAACTTCGTTACCTTGTTACCCTCGGCCGTTTTCCCCCTTGCAGTTACTGGCTTTTTAGCGGTAACGATTAGGGGAACACACCGGGTAACAGGCCCAGCTCGTTACCTTTTAGCCTCTCTCCATAGTGGTAACAAGGAACGAAGGCGGCAACTGAGCTCGTTCCTTGTTACCGATTCCAGTGGGGGGTATCAGAACGATCAACGAGAATGGCGTGGTGCTGTTCTGCGGCAGCGACGTCGCCCGCGCCCTCGGCTACAGCAACCCGGCGAAGACACTCACCGACCACTGCAAGGGTATAACGAAACGTTACACCCCTACCGACGGAGGCGAGCAGCTGCTCTCATTCATCCCGGAGTCTGACCTCTACCGTCTGATCTTCCGTTCCAAGCAGCCTACGCCGCACTGATCAAGCTGATAGCTGACATTTGCAAGCGCAACGGCATCAAGAAGCTGATCTGGTCCACCAACAAGGCCGACCGCGTCAACCACGCCAACGGCTGCAACATGACCGTGCACCGCGACTATGCCAACAAGGCCTGCCCGGGCCAGTACCTCTACGACCGCCACGGCGCCATCGCTGCGGCCGTCAATGAGCTCCTGGGCTCTGGCACTACCCAGCCACCCGAGGCGGCTCCGGGGGCCGTCCGGGGCTTCCCTGCGACGCCCTTCACTGTCCGCGTCATTATCCCGGATCTGAACTACCGCAAGGGCCCGGGCATGAGCTACGCGGTCAGAGGCCAGACCGGCAAGGGCACCTTCACCATCGTGGAAGTGCAGGACGGCTGGGGCAAGCTGAAAAGCGGCGCCGGCTGGATCTACCTGGAAAACCCGGACTACTGCACCGTCCAGGGCGTCGCCGCAACTCCGGCCGCTCCGGATCCGGCGGACGTGCTGGCCCAGGAGATCGCCGACCAGGTGAAGGGCTCCGGCCTGGATGCTGCGGACGTGCTCAACAGGATCGAGAAGATCCTGGGCGTGGCATGATAGCGTTAATCGGAGCGGCTGCGCTCCTCGTAATCTTCGGCGCCGCCTGCTGCGCCGTGGCCACAGCGGCCGCATATATGGAATAAGACGAGAGCCCCGGCACTGCCGGGGCTCTTTTGCTTTATACTGCAATTTTCAGAACGATATAGTCCCGCAGCACATAGATCTCCGGAGTTCGAGTACCACTGCGCGGGCTCCACCAGATTCACCCAAGCCCAAGCCAATTTGGGCTTGGGTTTCATTATGCCCTTTTTGTCTGGATTTGTTTTTCTTTTCGTCTTTTCTATGTAATTTCACCAGAATATCATAACCGTATTGTCCACTTTTCCCAGTTTGATATTTTGGCAAAATATTGTCGCTCATTTTTTCGATATAAAATGTATGTAACCCGCCAAGTGCGGGTTCGTCTTTTGCTTCAGACGGATTCAGGAGGTTGGTGGGAACATTATTCAGATGGATTTCCACATAATCAGGGAATACAACGACTCTGTCCAAATATAGATTGATGATCTGTTCCATCTGGGGCAACGTGCCATTGTGGAACATTTTCTGTGCCTGACGAAATGCTGCCAGGATGGCATCCTCGTCTAATTCACTTTCCTCGGCGCTTCGTTCCTCCTCCTGAATCTGAACATCCAGCAGCTCTTTTTCGCGCTCCAACTGGGTAAGCTGAGTGACCAGCGCCGCGCTGCCCGTATTGGCAATGATATTGACAATGTTTGCAATCTTCTGTTCCACGGTTTTCAGATTCTGGCGGAGGGTGCGAATCTTATCTTTATCCGTCCCATCCTCCTGCTGGCTCAGTTCCCGATATGCCCGCACAATATCCAGAATCCGGGATTCATCAAAAACTGTTTCCTCTATCTTTCGCAGCACCAGTTCTTCCAGCGGTTGCTGCCGCACATTCTGGTTTCTGCAAATCCTTGCTCCATGATTATTGCGATTGTTGCAGGCATAAGTCCCGACAACCTTTCTGTCCTTGCCAGTCTGCATGGAGTCGCCGCAATATCTGTGGCCACACAGACCACAAAACGCCAAACCAGTCAACAAATAGTTTCTTTTGCTTTTTTGCCGTCTGTGGCGCTTTCTGCTGGTGAGAATTGCTTGAACGCGGGCAAAGGTTTCGTCATCCACGATCTTCGGCATCCCGCCGGGAATACGGATCTGATCCTCAATGGGCTTGTCCAGGTGATTGTTCCGCCGCCCCAGCTCGTCTTTACTTGCAGCCCTGCTGAACACATAGACGCCGTTATACTTTTCATTCCGCAGCATCTCATACAAGGTTTCCTTAGAGAAGGTATTGCCCAGCCGGGTGCGGTAGCCCATGGAATTCAGCTTGTTCAAAACTACATTGTAGCCGCAGCCATCGGCTACATCCCGGAAGATCATCCTGACGGCTTCCGCCTCATAGTCATTGATGATATATCTGTGGGTCTGCGGGTCTACCCGAAAACCATAGGGCACCCAGCCGCCAATGTAACGACAGTCCATAGCCGATTCTCTCATTCCTTTCATAACCTCGCGGGCCAGATTCTTGGAGTAGTATTCGCTCATGCCCTCCAGCACGGATTCCAGAATGATGCTTTCCGGGCTGTCGTCCATCTGTTCCAGAACGGACAGGAGCTGCACACCGTTCTTCTTCAGCTCCCGTTTGTAATAGGCGCTGTCATAACGATTCCGACTGAATCTGTCCAGCTTGTGGACGATGGCAAAGTCGAAGTCCCCTTCTCTGGATGCCGCAATCATTTTCAGAAATTCCGGACGGTCATCCGTAGTCGCGGATTTGGCCCGGTCACAGTATTCATGGATGATGACGATGGAATTCCGGCTGCAATACTCGTGCATGGCCCGGAGCTGGGCTTCAATGGATTCTTCTCTCTGGTTGTCCGAGGAAAAACGGGCATACAAAACCGCTCTCGGGGTCACTCCCCTGTTTCTTAACCGCTCAACGACTGTCATATGTTTTCACTCCTTAAGTTATGTTCCCGGTCTGGGCAGTCAGTTCCCTGAGGATCTTCGCAAGGACAAGGGCAAAATCCACATTCTCATTTTCACCGGCAATGTCCAGAATTTTCCGGGTTGGTTCAATGCCGGACGCATACAAATCACTCTTGCGGATCGTATAGACAAGCATGATTGACCTCCTTCATATTATAAAAAAGAGAACGATTTGACAAAGGTACGAACCGACTTAACGGCTCCTGCGGCGAGGGGTGATTTCATAGTCAAATCCCGCCCTCTGGTTACAGTAGGTACACAGCTCCTTCTCAACTGCGATAGGATTCACCCGCCGCAAATAATAAGCACCTGAGCCGTAGAAGTTCTCGGCGCAGGTGCTGCATAAGCACAGTATCAATTTTTCAGGGGTTGTGGGAATCAGGCCAATGCTGATGGCCAGCGCATGATTGAGTCCCTTGAGTTCCCCCTCAGACAGCTTTCCGATGTACTGAACCAGCCGGGTCTTGTCCACGGTTCTGATTTGCTCCAGCATGACCATGGAGGGCTGCACAAGTCCGCTCCCCGGCTTCAGGTGGTAGTGGGTGGGCAAATATTCGCCTTTGTCTTAATCTGCGTGGAAATCGCTGCCACGATGGTTGTAGGGCTATGCCGGTTTCCCACATCGTTCTGGATAATGACCACCGGGCGATAGCCGTTCTGCTCGGAGCCAATCCCCGTGCCAAGGTCTGCATAGTACAATTCCCCTCTGAGATATGTGTTTTTCATATGTGTGTTTGACCTCCTCAATTTTGAATAGGCAGTATCCTGCCTATGTACAATCAGCCAGCACTCAGGTTTCTGGTGCTGGCTGATTTCATAATTGATAGAAGCCTATTTGTCCTCGACACCCCGGCTATTATGGGAAGTCGTCAAACGGCTGGCAGCGTACCAGCTCCACGGGTTGAAGCGCCCTCGCATGGTTCTCATGTGACCGCCCTCATTGCGTTCCTAGCTGTGACTGGACGGGAGTATCATTGTCCCCACTGCCTGTCATCGCCCTTCTGGGTGCTGCCCAGAAGTCTTAGGAAAGCTGTTTCTCGCTCCGTGCCGGAGTAGAAAGCCTAGCAGACCGAAAAGATAAGTGATGTCCTGTTGCTTTCCTCCGGCACATCCCGGCGCAGCTTCTAAAGTGGCTTATGCTCATCACAATAGCAATGGGAATGTGTTCGACGAATGGGTATGCAGTTTTCAATGTACAGACCCATTCCCCAAAAGAGAAACAGGTGAAGGATTTAACCCCTTCACCTGTTTCCTAACTAAAAAGCCAAAAGTGTACCCTAATCAGAAAAATTTTTCATTTTTTTTCTGAGTGTATCAACAGCGAGGTCTACACTCCTTTTTACAGCCCGTTTGGTGCAGTTCTCTAACAACGCAATCTGCTCAAAGGTATATCCTCCGAAATAATATAGATTTACCCTTCTACGCTGGATTTCCGGTAATTCTGAAACTGCACTATGTAACTGCTTGTATTGCAGCCTAGTGAACACGGTATCTTCCAGAGATTCCGGTGGATTTGCTGCCCGTGCATTCAGGGATTCCTCTGTCAGATCTGAATGCTCATAATGATTGTCTATCTCATTCATCACAGAAAGATCATCCAGTTCAAACTGATCCAGTGCATCGAACAGCTCTCTGCAAATCTCCAAACTGTGCTGCTCCCCCTGATTGTCCGTAAATGACAACCAATAATGCGGCGAATCAGTGCGGATGCCGGTTGTAAATATCATATAGGGGTTATCTCTGTCTTTCCTCCGCTTAGGACGGAGATCTTTGTTTTTCGGATGGTATCCATCCATTGCTTTTTCCTCCAATCAATCTGAAATTTGAAAACTTCAGATTGCCCGGAGGTGACCGGCAATGGCAGAAAACACGCATCCATAAAATGAACGCACGGATACTTACATAAGTAATCCGTGCGTGATTGCTTTCGCTATATAACCAGAAATATACTTCTAGCTCTCTGGCGGTCCTATTCTGGGGCTCAAAATGAAATGCGATTTATATCTTGTTTTTTGGGACAGTAATTTGATCTTCATTTCTTGTCCTCTCATTTTACAGAAGTATATTTCCTGTTTTATATGATTTATAAAACAGGAAAAACAAAATTGGAGCATTGTACAATACAAAGCGAGGTGAAGTATAATGCATGCTTTTTCACGCTCGCTGGCAAGAGCAGTAAAGAACGCCCGGGATAAAATGAATCTGACACAGGAACAAGTCGGAGAACTGGTTGATACCAATACGCGAACAATCAGTTCTATTGAGAATGGGAAATCCAATACAAGAATGAACATCCTCTACCCTCTTGTTCGCGTCTTGCGCATTGATCCCAATGAGATTTTCTATCCGGAAACGGTGGCAGATTCCTCTGTGAAGCACCAACTGCGTGCGCTGATCGAAAACTGCAGCGATGAAGAAGCTGCTGCATTGCTCACAACTTCTGAATCAGTCCTGAGAGTCTTGCGCAAGCAAAATGCCGGAAAAGTTGAAGAAAAAAAGAGCCTGTCTCCCCTTGGATAAGGGGAAGCAGGCTCTGCGTTTTTCGTCTGGCTCACTCGCTCACTACGATTTTCAGTTGTACAACATCTATTTTGATTTCCTTTTTGCACTTTGGACAGTAGAGCGGGAATTTTACCAGTACTGTCTCTTTGCACACCTTGGTTCGCGTTTTACCTCCGCAAACCGGGCAATAAATCCATAGAGAATCCTTTTTTATCTCGTCCATGCGCGATTCCTTCTCATAAAATAGGCTCAGCGTTGATCGTCTGGCACTTTGAATAAAAAAGAGAAATGCAAGTGTTAATTCATCGGAAAATCCTTAACAGGCTTCATTTCCGGCAGCTCAACATGGGCATAGGAATTCATGATTTCAAAGGCTTCCGCCTCTGTGATTTCTTTTACATCATTTCCTTTCTGGTAACGCCAGACCCCATCACTGGGATAGTAAGAAACCTGTCCCAAGTCTTCTCCTGTCATAAGGTTTCTGTAGCTATGGAAATGGGAACCATCCTCCAAAACTGCTAACTCATAAATATATCCTTCACAAAGGTAACCCTGCGCCCAGCTACTCTGCAGGCCAATGGTTTTTCCGTCTTTCATTGTCCAGATTGCGTTAACATTCCCATCTCTTCCAAGGATCAGATCTTCTGTGCCATCCCCATTGGCATCCATCAGGCAGTATCTCATACTCTCCCAGAAGTCTACATAGGCATTGCCGGTGTATCTGGTGAAATAGTCCTCATTGTCCCGCATATCCGCGATCAAAGCTGCAAAGCTGTCATGCCGTTCGTGAGCTTCAAATTCTGCCTGCCGCCGGGCCTCTTCCTCTGGATCAACAGGGGTGGGCGTGCGGTACAGTTCATCCAGTTCCAGGGCCAAAGCGTGCATATTCTCCACCTTACCAGACTTCAAAGAATAGTCCAAAACCTCCGCAACCGCTTCCATTTCCGCTTTTGTCATGTTCGGAACTTCTTCCATCTTTCCACCAAGCTGGATATGCAGGAATGCGTCCTCCCGGTCGCAGAAGATATGACCATATTCTGCATCCTTCACCAGCAGCAGTTCCGTGCCATCTTTTGTGGTGTAATTCCACTCCCGGGCAGACTCTGGTTCATCAATCATCAGATACCAGGATGAGAAATACGCCTTATCTGCATAGGAATATCCTACTTTCACTTCCTGAAGGCCATCGACTGTAACACGGTAGTCCAGATTGAAGTTTCCGCATTCATAGAACCTGCCTCCAACATAAGAAGCCTGCGCCGAAGTGCCTTTTTTGAGAATGCCATCGATGCCAAGGATCTCCGGGATGCGGCTTTCCGCCTGTGTCAGCAGCAGGGCGCCTTCGCCTGCCAGCTTCAGATCATACTTCTTACAAATTTCATCCACTTTGTCCACAAGTTCCTGGGTGGGAACCCAGTAGGAATCGTAGGCATCGGGAGCCGTAAAGTCAGGGATGCCGTCTGGGTATTTCTGCACAATATCATAAGCTTTTGTAAACTCATACCATTCTTTTGCAGCCTGCTGATTGGGGCTTTCAGCAACACCTTGTACTGAAATAATCTCCTTCACCTTTTCTGTAGCTGGGGTTTTGGTTCCATCTTCTAAATAAAGAGGGTACTGCGTATAGGTTGATGTTCCGATTTTTAGATCATTTAGGTGGAGCAGTACCACAGCAGCACAGCCCATAAGGAAGAGCATCAGTGTAATGATTGCAGCGATTAACAACGGTCTTTTTAGCGTGCGCTTCATAGAAATATTCGCCTCCTGTTTGGACGAGTCATGCAGTTTCTTTCCGGAAACTGTATCATTCTCGGATTCATCAATAAACTTTCGGTCAATGTAGCTCAGACCAATCAGCATTTTTTCGCCTTTCATACTTGGATACCCTCCTTTTCCAGATAAGTACATAGCTTTGCACGGGTGCGGCTAAGCTGCGATTTTACTTTGCTTTCGGTCATCCCATACCGGGCAGCGATCTCTGCAATGGTATCCACGTGCCAATACCGGCGCAGGAAAATAAGTCTGCTGTCTTTGGGCAAACTTTCGAGAAAGGCATTCATAATCCTTCCTAATTCCTTACCCTCAAGGATGCGTTCCTGGGTGGTATCTGGAATGCACATTTCCATTTCTTGGGTCAGAGAAATAATTTCTGCATTCCGCTTCGTAGCCATGCGCCAGTCCACTTTATGGAAAGATAGATGGCGGCAGATGGAAGCAAGAAACGCATAGAAAAACTTGGGCCGCTGGGGAGGAACGATTTCCCAGACTTTCATGTATGTATCACTCACACTTTCTTCTGCATCTTCCTGATTGTTCAGAATTCTATGTGACAGTGCAAAAAGCTTCCGGCCATAGGCTGCATCTGTTTCAGCAATGGCATCCTCGTCTCTTGCAAAAAACAAATCGATTATCTTAGTATCTTCCACTTGGGGTCACTTCCTTTCTTTTTGCTCCTCACCCTAGTAGTACGAACCTTATACGAGAACGTCGCACAAAAGGAAAAAATATTTTGAAAACGGAGAAAAAGTATTGTTTCGATTGTAGCACCCCATCATGTACCTGTCAAACTTGCAAAACAATAAGATATTTTGAATAGAACTGTCACATATAGAAAGAGCCTGCTATCCCGCATATAAAAGGATAGCAGGCTCTGCGTTTAGTACGTCTGACTCATTTGCTAGTTACCATTTTAAGTTTTACAACATCGATGAGAGTTTCATGTTTGCATTTGGGGCAGAACAGAGGGAATTTTATCAAAACTGTTTCAGAATATACTTTCACTCTGGTTTTTGCATGGCATTCTGGGCAACGAACCCATAGAGAATCCTCTTTTATCTCATCCATGCGCGATTCCTTCTCTTTATCCATTCATATTGAATTGACTAAGTGGTTTCATGTCCAGAGAGAGCGGTTTGTATGACCTCCTAATTGCATTTGCCTCGGACTCGGATATGGGTTCCCATATCGCGTCAAAGGTGTTGCCCTTCGAGCTGCTTTGCGTCCATGTTTTGGTTTCGGGGTCGTATCGCAGGCAGGCAATGCTGTTCCAGTCAAAATCCCTGTACTCATAATACAGGAAGCCGTCAACCTTGGTATCGTCTATGACCGACTCAAAAACCGGGCCTTCGTATAGGTAGCCGTTGATAAATCGGATGGATACAACCGGCTGCCCGGAAGTGGGGTCTTCGACCATCTGAAGGATTTCCCGATATTTTCCGGTATCCCGATACCTCAGAAGGACTTCCGACTGTCCATCGCTATTCAGGTCTGTGATGCAATACTCCAGCTGATCCACATCCCGGTTTCCCGCGGCATTTCTATTTTCTAAAACATAGGATATATAGTGGGCAAAGCTATCCGCCACTTCTTCCGGGGGAAGCCAGAAGTCAGCTTCCGGTGGTATTCTGAATCCGATCATAAAATGACTTTGTCTTTCCGGCTCCGGATAATTTACACGCATAGCTTCCACTTCCTCAGGGTCGCAGGGCTGGGGAGAAATGGAATAGTTGAAGGAATCCGCAATTTTCTCCGCATTCTGCCGGGTCATGGGTTCAGCTGTGTTATCGAAAGGAGGATTCAGCATATTGTTTTCCGTGGATATGTGAATGAACCCATCCCCGCAGTCGCAGATAATGACCAGAGCGTTTTCATATGTCGCCAGCAGAACATCCGATCCGTCTGCGGTGGTGTAGTGCCACTCCTCCCAAAGCTCAATGTTTAGCATAGCGGAATAATAGGGGTAAAAATACGAATTTTTTGCGTAGGTGTAGGTAATGAGCCGTTCCTCCTGATCTCCTGCCAGCGTTTGCCCGAACACTGCGTGGAAGGAACCCTCCGGGGAAAAGTAGCCGGCCATTCTCTGCACATCCGCGTCCGTGCGGCACAGGCTGTCAAGCTGCAATGCATTGTAGAAAAGGGGCGTTTCCCATCGATCAAAATAGATCCAAGTGCCCAGGGCATTCAGATGGTACTTGTCCAGAATTTCATTGAGCTTATCCATCATTTCAAAGGTGTAACAGTCGTAGGTGATATAGTATTGTTCCGGAACACCGGATTCGTTCATGTTGTTTTCTTTCATCAGGGTGCCATCCGGATCATACTGCTCTTTGAAATCCAGCCATTCCCGCAGAGCCTGCTGCTCAGGGCTGCCGTTATAGCCTTGTAGGGACAGCTGCGTATTGACCCACTCCGTAGACGGCATATACTCTCCCGATGGGCCAGTCCACGCCTCCTGCGTGATAACTTCCTCACCAATTTTCATATCCTGTAAATGCAGCACATATACCACAGCACAGCCTACCAAAAGTAGCATCAGCGCAATCACAGCGGCGATCAGCCACATTTTCCGTGTGGACAGGCACTTGACCTGCGCTTTCTGTTTTCCCTGACGGAATTCCTCCGCACTGATCACATACGAATCCTTTACGCTTCCAAAGCCAACCAGCAAATCCATTGCTTTCATACATATCCCTCCTCACTGAGCTTTTTCCGCAGTTTCCCACGCAGCCGATGGAGCATGGAAGTCACCTTGCTCTGACTGAAACCGGAAACCTCAGAAATGATCTGGATGGAATCCAGATACCAGTACCGACACAGAAACACATTCCGTTCTGTCTCCGTCAGGGAAGACAGGAACATATTAAGAACCCGTGTCAATTCCTTTTTCGCCAGTTCGGTTTCTACATTGTGGCTGTCCACGCATTCTTCCAATTCATCCAGTGCAAGAATAATTTCTCCACCGCCTCGCTTTTTTGCGCTGAGCTTGCGCCAGCGGTCAATGGAAATATGCCGGGTCATTTTGGCAAGAAAAGCGTTCAGAAAATTGGGACGCCGGGGCGGAATCGTATTCCACGCCGCCAGATATGTATCGCTGACGCTTTCCTCCGAATCCTCTCGATTGGAGAGAATGTTGTAGGCAATACTGTAGCAATACCCACCGTACTTTTTGTCTGTTTCTTCAATGGCCTGTTCAGACCGGTCAAAGAACAGCGCTATGATACCCTGATCCTCCAAGGAATCACCTCCAGTTGTTTGTCTATTTTATAACAAAGGGTTTCACTTGTATAGGCGCAAAATGGTGCGGGTATATTGCATCCATTTCAAAAATTATTTTGATTATTTAGAAGTATTTTGCGCATACCACACTTTTATTCCCATGACTACTTATGCTTCTCATCCTCGGATTCAACTGTCATCCTCAGACGAACCACATTTACAGTCGATTTCTGGTTGCACTTTGGGCAGTAAAATGGGAATTTCAGAAGTACGGTATCTTCATATACCTTGACATCTGATAGTTCCTTACAGACAGGGCATGGAATCCAATATTCTTTCTGCTCCTTATTTTTCATGGCAGTAACCTCCCCGAATTAGGATATGTGATAGGATACCCTGTACTGACCTATTCGTCAAATGTGCGAATTTCGTCACGGGTAGTTTTCCATCCCATTATACACCGAAAGTCTCATATCGTACAGTTACATGAACTATTTTTGAAAAAGAAGTCCATATAATAGCAGTACAGTTACATGGACATGGTGGTGATAATGTGCAGTTGAATCAAGCTGTCAGCATGCGGCTTCAGGAGTTGCTTACTGAAAAGAACATGACCCAGTACCAGCTTTCTACCAAAAGTGGCCTGCCCCGGTCAACTGTGTCCAATGTCATAAACTGCACCTATCCGTCAATGAAGCTGCGAATCGTCCACGAAGTGTGCCAGGGACTTGAAATTGGCATCAATGAATTTTTCAGCTCTCCCCTTTTCGATGAAACAAATCTGGAACCATAACACAATATGTATTGGATACCGCCCAATCGGGAGGTATCCTTTTGTAGTAGGAAGGGGTTCCATAACCGAAGATATTAGGATTTCCAACTGTATATTGCTGTCTTCGGCAGCTATCAGAAGTATTCCCTTCGATGGTATAGACATAGCTATTCTCGCTTTTCTCCACAATTCCGGTGTGGTCAGGTACACCATCCCTGTCCCAGTCTAAGAAAATGATCATTCCAGGATTAGGGGTAATGCTTCTGTCTACCCATTGGTTTCTGGTTTTGAACCATTGCACACCATCCGTGCAGCCGCAGAATTTCGGAAGGATACCGGCATCAAGATAGCCGCATTGGTTAGCGCACCAGCTCACAAAGCAGGCACACCATTCTACACGCTCTGTGAATCCGTACCAGCTCCAATAGAGTTTCCCTCCCACATTACCTATCTGCGAAGCGGCAACCTCTACAATTAGCTGGGTACTATCCGGGTCATAGAAAATCTGTCCCAGCGGATAGTATCGCAGCACATGAGGAACATAGTCCATATCCCCATAGCTGTTCCAGCCACAGGCTTCAGCAGTTTTCAGGGAAAACTCCACTGCGTTGGCTTTGGAATACTCCCCGTATTTGTTCATCGCCCAGGTGATGTATCCCTGGCCATAGTTGTACCCTTGCAGGGCCAACTTTATGGCACCTAAATCCACTGGACTTTTGCACTCAGCAATTTGCAGGCAGTCGGCAAGATTCTGAATGCCCACATTGATAGAATACTCCGGATCGGTAATGGAGCCGGGAGTGTGTGGATAGAGAGTGTTGAAATTACACTCAGAGCATTGCATGGGATCGGTGCCACGACCACCGGATTCCTGCATCATCACCGCTTCAATCAAAAGCACATAGTCCGGGATTCCGTGTTCCTTGGCGTATTTCTGTATAATCGGCTCATAGGCTTTCACCTCCTCACTGACCGGCAGAATCTCCGTGTCATTTTCGTCACATGCAAGCATCATTCCGGCGAAACACATGACAATCAATACGATCACCAGAATCAAAACTGTTCCACCGCCAGCGGCAGCTACGGAAATCAATTCCTGCATGGCCTGTGCGATTGCTTTGGCGGCTCTGGCAGTATATTCAGCGGTTTTCTTGGCAATAGCAGACGCCGCTCTTGCCGCTACCCGGCTGCGATGTGCAGATTGAGCGGCAATCATGGCAGTTTTCTGGGCTGTCTCGGCTGCGGCTTGCGTGGATTTTATGGCAGTGCCGCCCATGTGCTCCACGGTTTTCACCGTGGGGCCTGCTGTTTTGATGGTGCGTTCGGAAGTCTTGATCGTAATACTCTCTACAGATTTCACCGTCTGTCTGGTTGCAGTAGCCTTTGTCGTTGGAACCTGGTGACTGTGGAACACTTTGCCTTCACCGGGAGCCTTTGGGACAGAAGATACCGTCTGCTGGGATGCCCGTTTCGCTCTCAGCTCTGCCTTGGCAGAAGCAATCTGTTGCTGGTGCACCACTTCCTGCTTTGGAATCGAAGTACCGGAGCCAACTTCAGAGTGCCCGCCCATACCAGAGGAAGCAGCCCCATCGGGAGTTACCCGGTGGGGCTGCTGTGCATGGTGGATGTTCTCTGTACCGGAGTTATTCCGCACCGGCTGAGGAGAAAAGGATGCATGTGTATTAGGGGAAGATTGTGGACTGCCCGATGTCGATTGTGGTGGGGACTGCTGGGGCTGGGGATTCTCCTGCCGTCGGGTAATTTTCCTCTGTGCGCCCTGAATGATATGGTGCCCCTGCACATCTACCTGATGCACGGCTTCGCAGGCAGCGGTGGAAACACCATCCGTAATGCGATCTGCCGCATATTCCTCGCTGTTACTCTCCGAAGAATAAACGCTGTGTTCCGCCTTATCCTTGGCCTGCACATAGGCATCCTTCATCCGCTGCCCAGCCAGAGTGCTGCGGTCAACTGCCTTTATGGTTCCCGACACTACTTCCCTGGTTTTGATATCAGGCATTGCAATCTACCCGCCCTTTGGCAAACAACCCCTCACCGGGTTTGGTGGTAATGAGCTTATACAGTTCTGTATTGGCTGGGAATCTGTTGACAAAAGGAACCAGCGCGCTACCATAGCGCATCAGGCCGCATCCTGCTTCCGAACCATTCACATAGCTCATCTGTTCAGGGGAAATGTTCAGTAGCTTGGAAAGCCGCTCCTGATCGGATTCCGCCTGATTCAGCATGACAACAAATTCGGAGTTGGATACCATGGTGCTGGCCTGCACGGAATCCAGCATATATTCCACATTTTGGGTGATAGCACAGGGGGCCGCATTCCGCTTACGGAACTGACGCCATGCGGAAGTGAAAAAGTTGCCGCTGTATTCATTCTCATAGGCGATGTGAAATTCATCCACGAAAATGTGGGTTTTCTTCCCGTGCGCCCAGTTGTAGTTGACCCGGTTGATCATGGCATCAGTGATGGTGACGAACCCCGGCTGCTTCAGCTCCTCACCCAAATCGTGGATGTCATAGGACTGAATACGGTTTTTGGTATCCACATTGGTTTCATGGGCGAAGATATTCAGAGAGCCGGAGGTATACAGCTCCATAGTAAGGGCCAGATCCCGTGCTTCCTGTTCCGGCTGCTCCAGCAGCTTTTCCCGCAGGGTACAGAGGGTTGGGACTTTGCCGGTCTTTTTCTGCTCCTGAAGTGCCAGCGCCACACAGCGGTCAATGATGGACTTGTGGTGTGCCCGGATACCGTCAGGGTCGATCTGCTTCAAAAGGGACATGATAAACTGGGATTTGAACGCCACCGGGCTCCCCTCTCCATAACCTTCTTCCATAGCCATGGCATTGAGCCAGTCAGAGCCGCCCACCGCAAAGCACATGACAGCGCCGCCCAGCGCCTTGACCAGCGGCGTATACTCCCCTTCTGGGTCCAAAATAATAATGTCATCCTTCGTAGACAAGGCAATGGCCACAATCAGCAGCTTGGCAAAAAAGGATTTGCCGGAACCGGGAATGCCCAGCAGCATCATGGACTGGTTCAGCAGGTTTTTCATGTTGCAGAGGATCAGGTTATGGGAGATTGCATTCTCCCCAAAGTAAATTCCACCCGGCTCCTGAATCTCCTGCACCTTAAAGGGCATGAACACCGCAAGGCTCTCTGTAGTAAGGGTTCGGAAGGTATCAATCTTCCGGGTGCCGATGGGCAACGCTGTATTCAGACCATCCAGCTGCTGATACCGCAGTACCGCCATCTGGCACATATGGTCTGCCGCAACCTTCAGCAGCGCATCGGTATCCGCGTCCAGTTCCGCCTTGGTATCCGCAAGGTGGACGATGGTCAGCACGGACAACATCATCCGCTGGTCACGGGAAGTCAGGTCGGTCATATACTCCTTGGTCTCCCGGCGCTGCTGTTCCATATCGTAGGGTACAATGGCAGAAAAGTTATTGTTGGCATTCTGCCTGCGCTGCCAGTTGGTGATGTTGGTTTCCACCCCCAGCATCTTCCGTTCCACCTCACGGACGGCTTCATCAGTGGCAACGGGAATAATATCGATGGACAGCATCATGCTCCGGCTCTGGTCGGTCAGCTTTGTGACAAGCTGATCAGAAATGAAGGACGCATAATCCTTGAGGTAAATCACTCTTGCGTACTTGCCGCCCAGCATCAGATAGTCGCTGTGCTTCTCGATGGAGTCCGGGCAGATGTAATCCCGGAAGTCATGCCCCTTGCGCATCATGTCCTGAGCATCAAACCAGAAATATACTTCCTCGCCGCTGCGGTAGAAATCGTGGAGTACCCGGAGCTTTTCTGTGGCATCCATTTCCGCGACCTTGGCTCCCAGAGCGGCAAAACGGGCAGTCAGCTCTGCGCCCACACGGGCAAAGTAGGCTCTGGCATCCTCAATATTCTTTTTACAGACAGATACCGTAACATACTTCTCTTGAATGATGCCGTTACCGCCCGTGGCCTTGCTCATGATGACATCGTTGTACTCCATACGGTAGTAATCCAGATAGTCATTTTTCAGCTTCATCAGAACCGTATCCGCAAAGTTTTTACGATTGAGATGCCGGTTGTTTACGGTTATTTTTGTGGTAGCACTGCAATCCAGACTGTTAATCAGTGCTGCATACGACAAAAACAGCTTTTTCTGTGCGTCCTGGGATGCAACCATATAGTTAATATCCGTGAACTTAAATGTCTTGGAATACCGGGTTCCAACGAGGAAAATGCCATCACTCCACATACACTTGATCGGTATGACATCCTGCACCCGTTTCGGAACACGATACGGCTCCTGATCTTTTTTCATCACCTGTTTAATCGCTTTCATGCTGTTTTCTGGCCTCCTTTTCGCGTTTCGCAATGGTGTCTTTCATCAGTTCATAGTAAAGATTGGTGGGCTGAAAGCGAATAACCTTCGGTTCCAGAATCTCTGAACGGAACCAGACCCACAGGAATTTCTCTGCGGGCATCCCGTGGTAGGATACAAAGCCCAACGCTGCAAAGGGAGCGGCACCGATCATGCACACCCAGGATACCCCTTCCGTGCCCAGAATGGGATTGAGCCAGAAGTACAGTCCTACCGCCGCACCGACTGCCAATAACGAACAAAGGGTCTGCCGCAGGGACAGACCCATGAACATGGATTCGTGGTAGTCACGAATCTCCCGATTGATTTTGATTTCCATAAACTCCTCCTTATAAGCCCATCATTTCCCGTACTACCCGGTCAGCCATTTTCACGGTGCCGACGAGAATCAGCATATTGAACACCAGTTCTCCCACATAGCTCCAAACCATGCTTACGGCAGCAGCGTTGGGATCGACAACCGGGGGCGTCGCAGCAAACAGAGAGAAGATGATACAGCCCAGCACGATGATGGCACCCTCCAGGCAAACTGCAGCGTAGGACTTGATGAAGGAAATGCCAAAGCTCTGGGTTGGCTCTCCGGCAAAGGCGGACAGCGGCACCGGGGCGATTGCGGTATAGAGGTACAGCTTAAAAAATCGCCCGTACACCGTCATAATCATCACGAAAGACAGCACCGTGATCAGCAGGCCGCCAATCAGCGTCACTGCCCAGAGCGGAATAGATTCAAAGAATCCACAGTCCTCCACGGCAGTGATAATCTCAGACGGAAGCAATAGCGTCTGTGATGCACCAAAGCCAGCGGCGGACATGATAGTGGATACCAGCCCCTGAGCAATGGAAAACAGAGCATTCATCAGCTCCAAACCATGTGTCACTGCCGCTTTTGCCAGGGCAAAGCGAACGAATACCTTGATTGCTACCTCCGGGCGTTTCAGGTCTGCAAAGCTGCCGCAGGTTTTCATCACGCCCATAAAAAAGAAAAGCACGATCAGTGCCAGTCCTATTGCCTGCACCGCACCATGGATGCCAACCATGACATTCCAAATGCTTCCGCCTTTGAATGATTGGGGTGATTGTGTTACCAGCGTCCAGATTTCCGCCAGCTTTTCATTCCATGTTTTCAGCGCATTTTCCAGGTTCTGGACAACCCAATTATCAGACATTTTTACTCCTTTCTATCCGAAATTGAAATTATAGAAATTGCAAATCGAATTTGTAATTCACAAAATTCCACTTATTTTGATAGGATGTTTTCACAAAATTCCTACAATTATTGATGATTTCACATTTTTCCTTTTTGGGGTTGATAAAAAGACAAGCGGGACGAAAAATCGTCCCGCACAATGTGAATATCAGCCGGTAATCAGGGTCAGAATCTCCTTTGCAAAGGTGATGATGATACCGCCAGCCAGGGTCAGGAAGCCGTTGGAGCGCTGGGAAGGATCATGGGACTGAAAAGACAGACCCACCTGCACGATGCCCCAGCCCAGCAGGATCATACCCACCGCCCGGATCATGCCGAAGATGAAATCGGACAGGTTGTTCACCACCGTCAGCGGGTCGCCGCCGGTTGCAGAGGCGGTCAGAACCATGTTGGAGCAAATCGCGACGGTCATCACCACGGCACAGTAGCGACGGAAGCCCTTTCTGACATTGGGGGACATGGGCAGCTTCTGGGTATTCTTTTCCTTCTTGGCGTTTACGATGTTCTTAATGATATTTTTCATTATTATTTCCTCCAGATAATAATTCCGCTTCAATTTCTTCATCAGAAAGAAGCTCAAATTCCATTTCGGACAGGTTGATAAATTTCGTTTCCGTCCCGGAAACGTTGGACAGGGACAGGCTTCCCACGGACAGCTCTGTGCCGCCGTGGACATAGGGCGCACCTCCTTTCTCCGGGGTATATCGGACATTGGGGTGGTTCAGCAGGTCATATTTTTCATCCATGATGGGCATTTCGCCACGAATGAACAGCAGCGCATACCGGTTGTCCAGCATCCGCACCTCCGCCGCATCCAGCAGTTCCCGTCCGGTGATCTGCCAGTTGGTGGAGTAGTTGCCGCTGCGCCCGGAGCTTTTGCCATAGGTGTTCATGTCGATGGTCTGCTTGCCCAGGTAGGATTCCGCAATCATTTTGTGGGTGCCGGTTTCATTGCCGCCCAAATACAAAAATTCGTCGCAATTACCCAGAATTGACTCCCATTGCTTTTCAAACAGGTTCTTGAGCTGAGCGATATTCTGGATGATGATGGACACGAATACATTCCGGGAGCGCATGGTGGCCAGCAGCTTGTCGAAATCATCCGGCAGGCTCACATTGGCGAACTCGTCCATCAGAAAGCGAACGGGAACCGGCAATGCACCCTTGTACTTATCATCCGCCAGACGGAATAACTGCTCAAAGGTGCAGCTATACACCATGCTGACCAGAAAATTGAAACTCACATCATGGTCGGGAATCAGGGCGAATAGGGCGACCTTCTTCTCGCCCAGGGATGCCAGCTCCAGCTCATCGGTAGCAGTCAGCGCCGCAATGCTGGCGAGGTTAAACTTCTCCAATCGCGCTGCCAGGGTGATCTGAATGGATTTCAGGGTCTTGGCGGAACCGGAATGGTAGTCCTTGTAATACTTCACGGCGATATGGTCGGGATTGCGCATTTCCAGCCGCTCAAACAGCTCGTCCAGGGGCGATTGGTAGGTGTCATCATCCTCACGGACTTCCCCGGCCCGAAGCATTTCCATGACCATGGGGAAGTTCTGTTCTTCCTCCGGGGCTTCATAGAGCAGGTAGAAGATAATTGCCGACAGCAGCATGGATGCCGCTGTGTCCCAGAACGGGTCGTTGGACTGGCTTCCCTTGGGGGTGGTAGCCTTGAACAGGCTGGTTACCAGCTTTTGCACATCGTTATCCGTTTGCAGATACGCAAAGGGATTGAAGCAATGGCTTTTCTCCATGGAAAGGAGGTCCAGCACCTTGATTTCATAGCCCCGCATTTTCAGAAAGGTGCCCGTCATGCGAAGAAGTTCCCCCTTGCAGTCCAGCACGAAATAGGAAGAACAGGCTTGCAGCAGATTGATAAGAGCATAGAACCGGCTCTTACCGGAACCGCTGCCGCCAACCACCACCGTGTTCAGATTGCGGCGGTGCTTCCTGCCATCCAAACCCATGCGGACGTGCTTGGTGAACACCTTGTTGGCTTCCGGGTCTTTCGCCTGATACTTCTTGTTCACGGCGGCAGCGCTGCCTCATTTAGCGGAACCGTGTTCCTCGCCACGGCGGTAATTGCGGCGGGAGGACAGAGCCACACCGATTCCTAAACCATAAATGAGCAGAAAAATAAGGACAGTTTTTCGACTGTCCTCACATAACTCAATATGAAGGGGATTCTCCATTGCCGCCGGGAACTGCGCCACGATTTCCGTAAGCCCACCTGACACAAAGGGTGCCATTAGCAGCGCCAGCCACACCACCGGGATGATACCAAGGATGCACAGATTTTTTATGGTGCGCCGTTCATCGTTCTTCACGGGATTTTCCCCTTACCTTTTTGGTGGGAGCATCGATGGCTTTCAGAAGCACCTCGTCCACGATGTCCGTGGGCCGCTCCTCACCGATCAGGTCATTGCGCATTTCGTTTAAGGCGTTGATAACCACCCCATGCTCATATTTGTCCAGTTCCAAGATGCGCTTTTCTTCCTTTGCCATAGATCACCGCTCCTGTTCCTTGGATTTGGGGGAACGGTGCTGCTCCAGCGCGCGGTACATTCTGGTGGAGATCTGGTTGGCGGTGTCCCGGATTTCTGTCAGGGCTTCCCGTATCTGCTGGGGATTGCTCTCCCGGAAGGATGCAGGCAGGCGGCTGAAATTGTAATCCGACACATCCACCCCATATCGCTTGCACAGAAGATAGGATGCGCTGTAGGCAGCAAAGGCGGCATCGCTGCGGTTGTAGTTCTGTTGTGCCCCTGCCAATTCAGCATGTGCCAGCTCCTTCGATACGCTTCTGAAAATGTCCTCTGCGCCCATGCCCCGGCACACAAAAATTACCTGCTGGCTGTGGTCATACATGGCGCCCATATTGTTGGGCAGGGAGTCCACCGTCTGAATGGGAACCGGGGTACGGTGAATCAAAGCTTTCAGCAGCACCCGGTCATCCAGCTTCACGGCAGGTGCAGGACGCACACGACCTCTGGTTTGGGAGACATCGAATACCCGTTTCACCTCAAAAGAGGTTCCACGGGTGCCGTCCTCCCGGTCATATTCCTTGCCGGGTTCCAGAATCTTCACGCTCCGGGGCTTGCGCTGGACGGATACCCCAGCTTCCTTCCAGCCGTCGAAGTCCTTGAGCTGGGTAGCCTCCGGCATCTGCGCCAGAATCAGCAGCGCATTGGTGGGGGTGTACCGGCTGAACCGGGACTGCACATCCAGATACTGCCGGAATTTATCCCCATCTTTGCTGACCTCTGTTGCGGTGGAATCGGCAAGGGCGTACAGTTCCTTGCGCTCCTCCTGCTTTTTTGCCGCCCATGCTTCCTTGTCAAAAGGCTGGTCGTTCCATCTGGGCTTATCCCCCTGACCGCTGAAAATGTCATCAAAATTGCTCATGGATTACCTCACTTTCTGTTGGGGCTTTTTCTTGCCCGGATTCTGGTGCATATTCATCGTGGGCAATGGCTGCTTGCTGGGGCGGGCAGCTTCCTGTTGTTTGGGAATCTCCGCCTTTTCCTGCCGCGCTGCCTTGATTTCCCGCAGTTCCTCCCGGACGGAGGGGCGGGATTCCTTAGCAGTATCCTCGGCGGTTTTCCTTTGCGTCCCGGAGGTAGGCTCGGACGGAGGGCTTTTTTCCGTCTTTGCCGCCGTAGGGTTTTCCGGGGACGGCGGCTCCTTCTGAATGGGGGCACCCATCATCTCATCCAGCAGAATATCCTCCGCATCCTTCTGGGGTGTAGCCTGCTCGGGAGCGGCAGGGGCGGATTCCTTTTCCTGTCGGGTCTTTTCAATATCATGCTTGATGGAAGCGGTGTCCACAGTAGCCAGCTTGAAACGCTCCACGATGCGATTGATCTTGGACGCATCCTCTGCCCGGACCATAACATCCACCATACCGTCAGCGGATTTCTCCTTACCCCGGAGAGCGCAGTAAACCACTCCATAACGCTTTGCCTCTTGGGCGAAGCGTTTCAGATGTTCCTCGCTGATGGTGAACACCTTCAGCTCCTTGCCGCTTTTCAGCATGGCGCTGAGCCGCTGGTGCCCCTTGGTCTTGTTTCTGTCGGCGTTTTTCGCAATGGTGTAGAGCGCCGCTGCGATGTTCTTTGCCGCAGAGCCGGAGAGTTTCAGGGCCACCTCCGTACCCTCCAAACTCATTCTAACGATTTGCTCTGCCGCATCGCCTGAATTGGTCATGTTCGGTTTTCTCCTTTCGCTGATGGTTTTCGTCCTCGCGGACTTTCTGAATGCGTTCCGGCAGGATACCGGAACGGACGGCTATATCGCTACATAATTTCACCTCCCGGCGTAATTGACTCAGCTCCTTGGAAAGCGTGGCAATGGCGGTACAGACCTCCGCAGAAGCCACTTCATCCGATTTTACAGCGGCTGTGCGCTGTTTTCGATAAAGCTGCCGCCGCTGGGAAGTCACATCTGCAATCCTGCTTTCCAATTCGCTTTGATATGAAGAAAGCTGCTTAGCGGTATCGATCCGATGAACCGCCAGCAGCCTTGCTTCCTGTGTGATGGCATCCAGCTTGATTAAATCCTCCCTAAGAAGAAAATGGAGCCGTCGTTTGTTTTGCTGCTTGCTCTTGGGGAACACCCCCAGAAGATAGCAGTAGTGAAAATACAATGCCCGGAACCCGGTCACCTTTTTTCGGGACTGCCAGTTTCCGGACACTCGGTAATGTTTGGTTTTCGGTGCTGGTTCCGGCAACGGTCTTGCTGCCCTGCTCTGTTCCAGAATCCTCCTACGAATACCCTCCAGCGTGTAAGCCTCGCCAAAGTTCCGGGCAAGGCGGACAAAGCGTTCTTTGCCAGGAGGACGGACGGAAATATCCTTTCCCACCTTGATCTCATAACCCTTACGGTGGAGGTTCTCAAAAAACTGCCTCTCGGTCATGGACTGCCGTATGACATCATCCACATCCGCACGGACGATCCCACGCCAAGTAGGACGCTGCTCCTGCTCCGCCCGCCATTCTCCATAGTGCTTGGATTTCCCCGGCTGGGGATTTTCGATAACGGACAGACCATATTCCCGGCACAGGTCATCCGAAACTGCCTGCATTTCGTGATAGTCCTTGGCAGTACGGTGGTACTTGATGCCGTCCACAAAGGAAACCGTATTCAGCACAAAATGACTATGAAGATGGTTTGACTTATCCAAATGGGTAGCAACTACCACTTGATACCGTTCTCCCCATAGCCGCTGCGCCAGCTCAACGCCAATCTGATGAGCAATTTCTGGAGTAGCTTCACCGGGGGCGAAGGATTGGTAGCCGTGGTAGGCTATGGTTCCGTCCTCCTTGCCGAATCGTTTCTTGACAGACAGCATTTCCGCACGGGCGGTAGCAGGATGACAGTTGACCCCGGACACAAAGCGTTCCAGCACATCGGAATCCTCCTTGTGCTGTTCTGTCTTTCTGCTGTTCACGGCATAAGCGATAACATCGTCCAGCCCCTGACATTCCCGCTCCGTCATATCCCCATTTTCATAAAATTCCGGGTTGGTTGTCTTGTCGGGATTCTCCACATAGGCCACCACCTTGCCTAGCCAGCCATTGACCCGCCAGATGGATGTGACTGCCATACGCTACTGCTTCATAGGTCTGGGCTGCAATACCGCTGCCGTGATTTCCTTAACCGCAGCCTCAAACTGGGACACGGCAGCATCGTACCGCTGGACATCAATGACATTCAGGGTGTGCGCTTTCTGAGCAATCTGGTTCAAATTGTTACCAATACGGTAAAGCTGCTGCATCATAGCGTAGTAATCCGGGGGCGGTGCATCCTGCGGCACCAGATCATTGATGAGATGGCGCACATAGGCAGCAGAGGAAAGACCGCTGCGTTTTGCACGCTTCCGCAGGGTCTCGGCTTCTTTTTTATCCAGCCAAAACTGGATGTGAACATTGCGTTTTCTCATGTTTGTTTCCTCCATTATTTAGGGGTTTCAGGGGGTCGCCCCTGACAAGCTGCCTTGTGGTATCACAAAGGCGATGCTTGCTGGTATATTGCAGATTCGTTCTCCCCCTGGGTCGAACGGTGGGACTGTCTGAAAATAAAAGATCAGCGCTCCTGCGTCTTTCCCTTCCGGTGGGTTATGGGAAGCCCCAGCCGCATACATAAATTGTCGTTGTAATCCTTGCCATAGGGCGGCGGTTGGACAGATACCTCATACCGATCTGCCAGCAAGGAAACCAACGCCTTTGCCGCCCGTCCTCCGGCGGCATCATTGTCCAGGCGAAGAGTGATGAAGCGGATGCTGGGATACTCGGATAGATAGCGTTTCAGCGCCAGCGGCATGGAGCTTTCCTGCAATTCTACCTTCGGCTTGTAGACACCAGCCAGCGACACCAGATGCTCCCGGTTCCAGTTGCCTCCATTCATCTTCACAAGAGTGGCAAAGGACAGCAGATCGATGGCACTCTCAAAGAGGTGGACGGTATCACTGCCCGATGCGGGGATGCTGAAAGAGAACCGTTTGTCGCTCCCATTTGCATCGCCTATAAAATCCGTCCCGAGACCTCTCAGGTTTGCGTACCGGGGCTTATTGTACTTGTCCAGACCAACGAAAACCGCATTGTGGTGAGGTGTGCTTTCATACAGCCGCCCCGTCTGGATGCAGAAATCAATGAGGTCAGAATCGATGCCACGGCTGCGAAGATAGGCATGGACACGGCTGGTATTGGGATTGGCCTGGGGCAGCAACAGCACCTTGGGCCTCTCTGGCTTGGGCCGGGACTGCTGGGGCTGGTATGCCACCTGCCCGGTGATCCGCTCCACGGCTTCCATAAAGGGAACTTCTTTCACTTTAATGAGATAATCCAGCGCATTGTAGCCGCCGAAGCCACGGGAAAACCAGTACCATTTCCCGTTGGAGATTTTCAGAGAATCATGCTCACGGGTGCAGTAGTGATTGCCGCTGATATACACCAGTTCTCCGGGTTCACAGGTTTTCAGATAAGTCAGCAAGTCCACCTGCCTTGCCTTTTCAATGGTTTCCGGTGGGATAAACGCCACAGTAAATCACCTTGCATCTTTTTGGGCAATAAAATCAGCCCGTACCACTTCATTGGCACGGGCTTCCACAGCGTCCCAGATATTTTCCATGTGGTGATTGTCCTCCCAGCCATCCCACTTTTTGAATACATCCGCCAGCGGTGTGGGAGATTTCAGAAGGGCTTTTGCTTGCCGGGGGGACAAGTCATTGTATTCCAGCGATAACAGAATATCCTCCCGGCAGACATATTCATATGCCTGCTTGAGAATCTCCCCCGGTGGCAGCTGCATAAGTTCTGCTTTGAATTGCTCCTGTTCGGCAAACATCTTCTGGTAAAGCTGGGTGTTCAGCACGGCTTGGGTCATTGTATCAACTCCTTGATATGAAATTAGCCGACAGGCTTTTCGAGAAAACCTGTCGGCTATGTAAGAAATACTATTCCGTTCAGTTTTGGGATACACTCTTATATGCTGCATTCTTTCCTCCACATTGCGTTGATAGAATGCGTAAGAACCGGGGAATCAGCAAATGATTCCTCAGTTCTTTGGACTTAGTAAGCTCATTCTGCTACCGATACTGTAGCCTGAGGCTCAATCGCTAACAACTTTGCCAGCTCCTCCGCAATTTCGGAGGGTGTCATAGAAGCTGTCGTCATTGCCAGCCTGCTGGCAATAATTGGACTGTATGCCATAACTTCCTTCTTGGTCAGGTTGTGCCAAACAGGAAGCAGTGTTTTTCCATTGACGCTCTCAAGCTGGAACAGTCCATCAAGCTCTGCTTTGGTCCAATATTTTCCCTCCTTGATATAGTCCGGAGAAAGGACAACTACACCAAATTTAGACTTTTTCAAACCTTCATCAATCTTAGCTCGCATGGAATCACCCCACTTTATTTGACTGGTATCGTACCATACGCGCAGATTCAATTTATTCAGTTCGTTAACGAATTCGTCAGCGAAGGATTCCTTGTCCTCCCACGCGTGGGAAACAAAAACATCATACTGTACATCCTCGGTTGCAACTTCAGTGCCTGTATTTCTACTGCGGACATTATCAGGAATTGCCAGCCCTTGTAACTGAGAAATCCGTTCTTCATAGCTTTCCTGCATGCGTTTCAGCTGGTTTGCCTGTTTCTTTTGCTCATCTTGCTGAGCTTTCTGGAGTTTCAGATAAGCATCGTTGCGCCTCTGCCGCTTATCGGCAATCTTTTTTCCAAGGTCTGCACTTTCGGCGGACTTTTTTGCGCAATCACTTTGCCAGCTGGAAATCTGCCTAATTTTACTTGCGGCAGTGGATGTTGATGTCCGCGGGGTAATGGTTTTTTCTGTGTCGTATATCTTCTTGCTTAAATCGGCATATTTCTTATCAATTTCTGCCTTTTTCTTTTCCAATGTAGCGATTTCCTTGTCAATGGAATTTACATCGCGCTGATATTGTTCAATTGACATTTATACCTCCCTTACTTACCACGAAAAAGGGGTATGCGTAAACATACCCCCTCAGACGCATTAGCCTTCCGGTGGGAATGGATCCCGCCCGTGGGAATCCTTATCCCTGATTTGCCCATTTGGGCGATGGATAACCAACTCGGAACCCTGATTCCGAGAAATCTCACGAGCAATCCCGATTGCTTCCTTCTGCGTAGTCGTACGCACGGTTGCTCGGGTATTGCCTTCGCCCTTAACCTGCCATCCTCCATCGGGATGCGGGGTGACATGCTGATTTTTTCCCATTACCCTCACCTCATCTCAGTCGGGTAACGCACCCACAATGCGGACACCTACAGGGATTGGTCAACGGGATAACTTTTCTACCACAATGGCAGATGTAATAGGTATACTTTATTTTCATAATTATCCTCCGATATGTTGAAATATAATCTATGTCATCACATACAGAGAAAAAGCCTGCGTTTTTTATCCCTTTCTGGGGACAGATTTCGGTCTTGCAATCAGGAAATCAGTGTGGTATAATGTGTGCGTCACCAGACAGTAGGCCACATCCTGTGCTTCTGTCACCCCGCAGGGCACCGAGCTTCGCTCGGTGTCTTGTCTTTTTCGCTGAGTTATGTGTTGTTGTCAAAGAACAGGTCGGGGTTACACCCCAATGCCCCCTCGATTATGCGATTGGCCAAGTTGACCTTAGCACGAGATGTTTTGAACTCGCTCATCCGCTGCAGCTGACATTTACCGTGAGAATCTTTGTGTGCAACCCACACTTGGTCTCTCCGGTAATCGCCATCCAGCAAAAGCGGCTGATGCGATGTACAAATGAGTTGTGCATTGCGGGGATTGGTTAGCTCATTAGTAAAGAGGGCAACGATTTCTTTTGCTAAAGACAAGTGCAGACCATTTTCCAACTCATCCACTACTAATACCCCACCAGATTCCAGAACGTTGAATAGATAAGGGAGTGCGGTAAACAACTTAACCGTTCCTAGGGATTCGTCTGCAAAAAACGAAATAGGTGTCCCGCTGGTTGGAGTCCCGTCCTCATCAACGGCATGGACTGTGTCGACACCCACAACAGTTTTCATGGCAATTATTTCACGATTTTCAAAATCGTCAACATCAACCTTCTGCCGCCCAACTTCCTGTTCCTCTAAAGATACATTGATTTTGCGAAGGGTGGGGTCCGCCTTCTGGAGAATAGCCAAGTATTTCCGCAATCTATCCTCGGAAAAAGACTCTTTGGCATTTGCAGGGGCAATTCTTGCAGCAGTCATGCTGATGACTTGAATATCCCTAATTGCTGCAACGATTCTTGAAGCCAATTCGTTGTTCAGCAGTGCCGCAACTGGAAGGCACAGTGCCTCTTCCTTAACTCGATGCTTTGCACTTTCGAACTCCTTCAGCTCAGACCGAAGTGTAATATCTTTATGAGCAGGAGATGTGCGCTCAAGTAGTTTCTCTGTCCTACGGTACTTCTTTGTGAGAAGTTCCGATACAACAGTCTTACCCTGTACACCAAACTCGTAGTGATAGGTAATTCCATCAAGGACAATATCGATGCCAAAAAAGGTTGGACGATTCTGGTACTCTGCACCAAAAGCAAAGGGCCGAACAGGGGCATCTAACCCCTTAAACTGGGGAAGGGAAAGAAATTCGGTGCTGCCTGTGGCGGTCAGCGGTGAAAACATAAGAAGTCGCTGTATTTCGCGGAGAATTTTGCAGAAAAAAGTTTTTCCAGATCCATTGGCTCCATATAGGAAGGATACTTTGTTGAACCTGGATTCCTCAACTCCAAATGTGTTATCAAGGTGCTCTTTTTTGCTGGGGTCAATTTCCGTTGTGAATACCACCTGTTCTGCAAAAGAGGCAAAGTTCTCAGCGGACAAGGACTTCAAGATTGCTTTTGCCATGCCTATCGCTCCTTTCTCTGCGCATTATATCAAATAACTACTGCCTTGTCAATGAAATATAATTATTTTTTCTACAAGATAATCGAAATTCATAGTACAGCTAAATATATCACCACTATTAACGAAACTAAGCATATAAAATGATAATTTTGAACAAATAATATTAGCTGAAAAAGATGAATTCTTATTTCCGTATGTAATAACGGCACGGGTCTCCGTGCCGTTGGGATTATCGATCACGATCCCGTACTTTTGATTGCTCTTGCATATCCACCTCCGGCGCATCTTCCATCAGCGTTTTATCTTTCTGATCCATGTTCAGCAGGATATTCAGTTCTTTCAGCCGTGCGGATTTCTCCGCCAGTTCCGCTTCTTTAGCAAAGGGTGTTTCCATTTCTGCCTTGGCGTTGGTGAGCTGAGTTCGGGTGTCTTGCAGCTCTGACTGATGGCCTGCCAGTTCTTTTGCCAGACCGTCCACCAGATTGTCCATGCGGGTGATATTACCGAAAATGTCCGCGCCCAGGCTGATGGTGTGGGACATGGCCCCCTTCATGGTCAGCTTGTAGTCTGTATTGGAGGCAATATACTGAAGGGACATGGAAAAGCCCCGGTACTGTCCCAGCGGAACAGGCTCGGAGACTTGCAGTTCGCTGCAGGCATGGATAACCGCCTTGCCTGCTGCTTCTTTTTCAGAATAGTGGGTTCCCATGACCTCCATGCCGACGAATCTCTCTGCCGGTTTGGGATGGGCCTGTGCCGTTGCTACATCCCTTTCATAGCCTGCAATGGCTTCGGTGAGCTTGGCAATGTCAGCCGGGTACTTCCGCAGCACCAGATTTTCCAGAGCGAACCGCTGATTCAGGTGGTTCGCTTTCAGCATATTCAGCTTACTAACCTCCACATCCAGATTGCATTTCTCAATAATCAGAGGATTGCCGGTGGCAAGTGCCTTGATTTCGGAGTAGCTCAGGGCGGTTTCGTCCACATCGTCCGCAATACGAGCAGGAGCCTTGCTGGTCATGATCTGGGCAATGAATTTTTGCTTATTCTCCACAAGCTGGTAGAGGTAGGCGTCAAAGGTATTTTCCGTGACATAACGGAAGATTTCAACCTCCGGATTCTGATTGCCCTGCCGGACGATTCTGCCCAAACGCTGAGCAAGATCACTGGGACGCCATGGACAGTCTGCGTCATGCAGAGCAATCAGTTTATCCTGACAATTCGTGCCCGCGCCCATCTTGGCTGTGCTGCCTATCAGCACACGCACCTGGCCGGAGCGCACTTTGGAAAACAGCTCCTTTTTCCGCACCTCCGTGTTGGCTTCATGGATGTAGGCGATTTCCTCCGGTGGGATGCCTTTTGCCACAAGTTTTGCTTTCAGATCGTCATAGAAATTGAAAGAGCCGTCACCCCTGGGCGTGGACAGGTCGCAGAACACAAGCTGTGCGCTGCGTTGCTCCTGTGTCCTCTCCCAAATAGAATAGACATTCCTTGCGCAGATAGAGGTTTTGCTGGTATCGCTGTCCGGTGCCAGCGGATTGACCAGCCGCATATCCAGCGCCAATTTCCTGCCGTCGTTGGTGATTTTCAGCATATTATCTATGCTGGGATCGACATGACCTGCCCGGATTTCTTCCGCCCGGTCAGCCAGGGACTTGATCATGTCCTCCTGCATGGGCGAGGGCTTGATGACCTCCGTGTGGAAATTGGCCTTGGGCACGGGCAGCTTCAGCATATCCGCCGTCTGAATATCCGCAACCATCTTGAAGGTGGACATCAGCTCGGGCAGATTGTAGAATTTGGCAAACCGGGTTTTGCTGCGGTAGCCGCTGCCCTCCGGGGACAGCTCGATGGCGGTGACGGTCTCTCCGTAGTTAGCCGCCCAGTCATCGAAGTTCAGCAGCCCCATTTCTTCCAGAGTACTGTACTGCAAATACCGCTGGATGGTGTAAAGCTCGACCATACTATTCGAGATGGGAGTTCCGGTGGCGAATATGACACCGCGACCTCCTGTAATCTCGTCCAGATACTGGCACTTCATAAACAAATCCGATGACTTTTGTGTTTCTGCCTGGGCGATACCGCCCACATTCCGCATTTTTGTCGCTAAAAGGAGGTTCTTAAAATAATGGCTCTCGTCCACGAAAATGCGGTCAACGCCCAACTGCTCAAAGGTCACCACATCATCCTTGCGGCTCTGGTCGTTCAGCTTGGCAAGCCTGTTTTCCAGAGATTTCCGGGTGCGTTCCATCTGCTTGATGGAGTAATTCTCCGCATGGTTCCGTTTGGCTTCCCGGATGCCGTCCAGGATGCTGTCAATCTGCCGCCGCAGAATGATCTCTTGCCGCTCACGGGACATGGGAATCTTCTCAAACTGAGAGTGTCCAATAATGATGGCATCATAGTCACCGGTGGCAATCCGGGCACAGAACTTCTTGCGATTCTTGGTTTCAAAGTCCTTTTTTGTTGCAACCAGGATATTGGCGGATGGGTAGAGCTGGAGCCACTCTGCCGCCCACTGCTCTGTGATGTGGTTGGGCACCACAATCAAAGACTTGGTACACAGCCCCAGCCGCTTGCTCTCCATCGCCGCTGCAACAATCTCGAAGGTCTTGCCTGCCCCCACTTCGTGGGCAAGCAATGTATTTCCGCCATACATGATGTGGGCGATGGCGTTAATTTGATGCTTTCGGAGGGTGATTTCCGGGTTCATGCCGGAAAAACGGATATGCTGACCGTCATATTCCCGGGGGCGGATGGCATTGAAGGTTTCGTTGTAGATGCCGCACAGCCGCTCCCGGCGGTCAATATCCTTCCAAACCCATTCCGCGAACTTCGCCTTGATCAGCTCCTGCCGATCCTGGGCAATGGCTGTTTCCTTCTTGTTCAGCACTCGGACTTCGTCGCCGTTGGCATCGAGCTTGGTGTCATAAATGCGGACATCCTTTTGGTTCAGGGTCTGCTCAAAGATGTGGTAGGCATTGATGCGCTTGGTGCCGTAGGTGGTGACTGCCTTGATGTTGCTGCCGTCAAAGGACTTGTTGGTCACATTCCACTCGCCGGAATGGGGCGAATACAGCACATGGATTTTGTCCCGGGCGTAGGCGCTGGTGCCAATCACCTCATACAGGAACTGCTCGTAGCTTTCTTTCGGCACCCAGTTGACTCCAATGCGGACGCCGATTTCGCCGGCAGTCAAATCCACCGGCTGCACAGCTTCCAGAGCGGCAACATTTCGCTGAAGCAAAGCTGCTTTTTCTTCAGGCAGCACCTCGCACAGGGCCTTCACCATCCGCAGTTTCCGGCGTACATTGCCAGACAGGTATTCGTCTGCGGTGACAAAATTATACCGCTTCAAATCCACGAAGGCAAGTGAAATTTCCTCTTTGCGCTCGGCGCAGTTCACACCCCGGAAGATCACCCCGGCAAGCTCCGATTCCAGTTCCTCCTCGGTTTTCCCGGACAGCTCTGCCATGAAGGGCATATCCACCCGCGCTTTTTCGGCAATGGACACGGCGAGGGCTTCGCTGGCGGTATCCACAGAGGTGACAGCCACATGGGGACGGATGGTGCGCTTGGTGAACATATCCGCCTTGCGCTTGAAGCTGCCCTCCTCGTCCAGCACCTCCAGAGAACACAGCAGGAAATAGCTGGAGTCCTCCCCAAAGGCCAGACTGTTGCCCCGGCTGGACAGCAGACCATATTTCTTCGTGTACTCGTCGTAGAGGGTATTGAGCTGCGACTGCTCTCTCTGAATATCCTCGTCGGGATAGCCCTCGGTTTGGTAGTCAATAAGCCTGCGCACACAATCCCGGAGGGCAATCATTCCCCGGATGCGGTTCTCCGCCGTAACGGAAACCTCCACCGGATTCATGCGGCTGTTTTCCCGGAAGTATACCTTGCCGTCCACAATGGTGTAACTGAAATTCCGCACATTGGGGTCAGCGGGAATGGAGTTTTCTTCCTCCTCCAATTCCTCATGCTGGCACTCGGTGATTTCTGCATGAAGATTTTGAATGGCACCTTGCAGCAGCTCAGACAGGTCAGCATTTTCATCCCCACGGCACACGCTGTCCATGCCGAACCGGGTGGACTCCATGACCATCTCGCCCAGAACCATATCGGGATTCTGGACGAAATAGCTGTTCATTCGGATGCCATTGGGATCGGTGTCCAGATGCACCCAGTCCGGTTCAATGTCCGTCATGCGGTCCCGCTTTTGCAGGAACAGAATATCGCTGGTGACTTCCGTTCCGGCATTGCGCTTGAAAGCGTTATTGGGCAGACGGATAGCACCGATGAGGTCAGCCCGCTGTGCAAGATATTTGCGAACAGCGGAGTTCTCTTTGTCCATCGTACCCTTGCTGGTAATGAACGCCACAATGCCGCCGGGTCTGACCTTGTCCAGCGTCTTTCCGAAAAAGTAATCATGGATCAGCCAATGGTGCTTGTCATACCGCTTGTCCAGCACTCTGAAATCGCCAAAGGGCACATTGCCGATGACCACATCAAAGAAGCTGTCGGGCATCTGCACCTTTTCAAAGCCGGTGACGGCAATGGAGCTGTTCTGATAGAGCTGTTGGGCGATGCGTCCGGAGATGGAATCCAGCTCCACACCGTAGGCGTGACTGCCTGCCATGCTGTCGGGGAGCATACCGATAAAGTTGCCCACGCCGCAGGACGGCTCCAAAATGTTGCCCTCCCGGAAGCCCATCTGCTCCAATGCCTGATACATGGCCTGAATGATGACTGGGGAGGTGTAGAAAGCGGTCAGAGAGCTGGCTCTGGCGGCGGCGTATTTTTCTTCGGAAAGCAGGGATTTCAGCTCCTGATATTTGCTGTGCTTTTCGTCAAAGCAGTCCGCCAAACCGCCCCAGCCCACATACCGGGAGAGAATCTCCTGCTCAACGGGCGTTGCCAATCTGCCTTCATCCTCGATGCGTTTCAGCATACGGATGGCAGCAAAATTGGCAGCGTATTTTTCGCTGGCGGTGCCATAGCCCAGTTCCGGGTCGGTGATGCGGAAATTGCTGCGCTGTTCCCTGGGAATCTCCGGGTGCAGCGGATCAAAAGTGATGCGCTCCCGCTTAGATTTCGGCTGGGGCGGAATTGGGGCGGTAGGCTCCTGTGCTGCTTCGGTATCTGCCACCACCTGCTGGATGAAAGGGTCGCTCTCCAGAGCGTCCGGGTCAATCACTTCACCGTTGACAATACCCCGCTGTGCTAGATTTTGCCGGATCTGTTCCGGGTCGATATCATCAAAGGGATCCTCCTGTACTGGTTGCGAGGTTTGCTCCGTGATAATAGGCAACGGACGCAGGCTGTGATCCCTGCCGAAAACAGAGAAGGTGCCAGCCTGATATGCCTGCATTGCCTCCAAAACACGCTCCCGCTCCGGATAGAAGCGGTCACCTGGCAGGGTTGCATTCCACAGGGGCAGCATCATGGTTTCGTAGATTTCTCTTACCCGCTCCGGCTCAGAAAGCTGCCCCTGAATATCTGCCACCCCATCCCAGTAGTCAAAGATGCTTCTTTCGGTGGGCTTGGTAAATCCATCCGGGGTATCCTGAAAGAAGTTCATAACCAGCTTCGCAAGCTGCTTGACCTCGTAATCAGCCATCCTTTCGGCATCGCTGGGGTACAGAAATCTGCCAAGGGAAATCATGTTAGAAATCCGCTTTGTAATGGCTGGCCATTTCAGTTCCACCTGCGCATAAGGGGCACCCAGATTGCCGTGGCTGAAGGACAGTCCGGCAGAGGTATAGGTCTGGCTGTCATTCCCGCCGTGATAGCCGCTGTACTCGCCATGCTGCTGTTTCAGAAACCGCTCCCGCTCTTTGGTATCGGTGTCCCGACTGAAGAAAGAAAAAGTATCCAAACGGGATTCATAGCTTCTCTCGGAGCCACGCAGAATACGGTCTATTTCATCGTCGGAAATGAAGAACCGCCGCTGTGGGTCATACCCATCGGCGGCGGTGAAAATATGCGGTTCTCGTTGTAAATCTTCCAGCCTGCGCAGAAGTGCTGCGGGGTCATACCAGCGGCTGCGCAAGAGACTGCGGTCTTTTTCATAGGCAGCGGCAAACAAAGTCCACTCGTCCACAAGCTGACTAAGGGTGTCACGATCTTCCAGAAGGCGCTGCATCTGCTTTTCAATTTCCGGGAAACCACCCTTTGCAGAATAGGTCAGCGTGGTCAGGGGAAGATACCCGGCCTCCCTGGCTTCGTCGCTGAATTCCCGTCTGGCATAAATCAGAGACTTTGCCAGCTCCATACGCTCGAAGTCCTGCACCCGGTCAATCTCGCTCTGGGGCATATAGCGCCCCAAATCCAGCAGCTCCCGGATGCGTTTTGCCGCCTGCTCCCATGTGACCAGGGTGGTATACCGCTTTTGGACGGTGCGCCCGGTGGCAATGCGGATACCATCCGCATCATACCAGATGGCATACTCCCGATCCTGAATGAACAGCCCCGCGCCGTTGGTACCGTAGCTCTTTCGCAGAAAAGCGGCGTTTTCTTCCAGCGGCTTGTCCTTCATAAAGTAAGCGCAGATAATCAGGCGGCTGTTCTGGTCATTGAAACCGATGCACAGGGCTTCATCAATGACCTGCTGGGAAAGCTGGGGCTGGGAGAAGAAGGTTTGCTGTTCGCCCTCCTGCTCTGGCGCGAGATAACCGCCGCCCAAAAAGGAGATTTGCTCCTCAAAACTGGGCGGCGGTATAATTCCATCTATGCGTAAATCAGTTCCTGCAAAATCTGCTCCTCCGCTGCTGTGCGGAAGTTGTTCATTAGCCCCACCCATTTCATCTGGTCGGTGGCTTTCAGCTCCTCCGTCACGCCCTCGGTCTGCGCCATCTGCGCTACCATCAGCGAGATTCTCTGCTTGGCTGTCTCCTCGATCTCCATCAGGTGACTGTGGAGCTGCCCCGTGGTCAGAAGATTCGTATAGGTCACTTTCCGGCTCTGCTGAAGGAATCTGCGGCGCATCAATCCGTACTTCCCAAGGGGAATCTGGGGTTCCTGGGGTGGGAGAGGGTTGGGGAGAAGGTAATCCCCCTGCCTCGCGTATGTGATCTGTGTCATGGTTCATGCTCCTTTCCGGTTGGTTTTCAGGTACAGCATACTCCTTTTGGGCTGCATCTTCAAATGTGCGATTTTCCTGCCGCTGCAAAGACAGCACCGTGCGGGCAATTTCAGACAGGCACATCTGGGAAATGTCGCTGGTAGCTGTACCCAGGGCGTTTATGGTCTGCAAGGTATTGAAACCGCTGATATAGCTGAAGTCCTCCGAGGTAAAATGCTTAGAAGGATCAATACCGCAGCGCACCAGCAGCATATAGCCGATGCTGTTTTGAAGTAGGGGCTTAAAAATGGCTTCCAGAGATTCCTCATCCAGCGGCTCCAAAAAGCTGCCTTCCTTATAATAAACGAGCTGCGCCAAGTAATCCTGGAAGTTGTCCTCCATGACATTGGAAGCTGCCGAAAGCAGAGCATCCCCCAATGAATCTCTGTTTTTCAGTACGCCAAAGCTGTTTTCCAGCGTTTCAACGATTGCCTGTTCCTGCTCCGAGTGAACCGCCCAGATGGGGACAGGACTGGGATGCCGTCCCTCATGGGTATCTGCAATATCGAAGTAGTATTTGATTCGTGCCTGCCCATTGCTGTCGCTGTCCAGAATAGCAATGCCCTTGGAGCCACGATTGACCCACCGCCCGAACCGCTGGTTCCAGCCCTGCCGCCCTTCAATGGGCAGGACTGCGGTGGCATCCGGGCGCTGGGCATACAGCAGAATCTGCTTGTCGAATGAGAGGCGGAAATTATAGCAGGCGGTGGTCAGAAACCGGGGCCACACCCCCGGCGTAGCTACCTCTCCCACCGTCTGCAAATACAAATCTGTGATCCGTTCATATTTTGATGCCATCGGCTCACCTCCTATCGTTCTTTACTAACGGGTTGCCGGGTACGAGGAATCGTGAAACCATATACTTTTGCAATTTCGTCTCCAAGTCTACGTGTTACCCTGGTTATATCTGAACGGGTTGCAGTGCCTGCCAAAATCTTCTCTTTCAGCAAGTCTATCTGCGTTTCTCTGATACCAGGCTTATAGCATCGGTAAAGGTAATGATTTGTGCCGTCGTGATGGATCGCGTCACAGCGCAAATCACCAAGATGGTCTACATACCATGTCAGATCATCCATTTCGGATTCCAAACAGTCTTTGATATTACCGCTTTTGATTTCGCCATATCCCGGAAAGCGGCCATTCCATCGCCCCAAATCTGCAATCAGCAAAATGGAAGTATCAAGTCGAATGTCCAGATTCATGCGCTCATCATCCAAATAGCCGTTGTTGATGTCATACATCAGAGAATAACGCTCGTCATCCGATAAGTCCGGGTATTCTGCTTCCAAATCGTCTTTCCAGTCTTCATAATTCAAATCATGGTTGGACCAAATTATGTGACGCTGGTTATTCACCGGGAATCATCTCGCTCTCTGGATTTTGGACGGATGGGTGCGCCAAGCTCATCGTAATTCTTGGGATCGGCGGCAGGGGTTTCCCAGCCGAACATGGAACCGGCTACCATAGCGGCTTCCTGTGCTTTGGTCACACCATTGGCAGCATTGGCGGCGGTTACGCCCTCCCTTGGGGAAGCATCCTGCGGGAAAATCCCCGTGGGTGCGTAGCCCTTTTCGCCCTTGGTAATGACGATCATTTCCCCTGTGGATTCCAGAGAACTGAAGCATTTGTCAGGCAGTGACGAACGCAGAGGAATCGTTTTCATACCATTCTGCTGCATCCGCTCGGCAAACTCACAAATGTGATAGAGAGTGTTTCCAACCTCCAGATGCGTTTCGTCGATATAGCGGCAGGTCTGCTCCAGCGTTTCCCCGGAGGGAAGCGTCATGCGGATTCTGTCACCATCCGGAATCCGAAACAGCTCTTTATAGTCCGGGGTAATGAAGCGGATTCCTTTTTCTGCCTGCCGCATGTGCCGGTCCAGCCATTGCCGGACATAGCAATAGTAATACAGATTGTACTCGCCCTTGTTGGGATTTAAGCGCATCAAATAAGAATAGTGGTCGGTATCCACACGGAAGCCATATTCGTTCCGGTCATTGTGAAAAGAACTGTCCGGTGTTCGGTAACAGCATCGAGCCAAAGTGTTACGGTCATGCAGAAGGTTCCCGTCCTCACGCAGTTCATTGAGAACCTCATCAAATTCCTGCTTAAAATCCTCGCTTTTCAAACTGTCCCGGAAGCCGTTCCAAGAACTGAAAAACCCCTTCCCGTTGCTGTCCATATCTGCCCGAAGATATCCGATCAGTCCGGTCTGCATGGAAATCTGCTGGCTTTGGGAATAGCTATACATCTGCTCTGCCGCCGTCATGGGGCGCAATGTCATTTCTGCTTCCATTTATCGCTCACGCTCCTTTTTCTTTTCAGGTTGTTTTTCTCCACGGATACTATTCAAAAATCGAATCCGTTCAGATGCCCGCTTGATCAGATCGCGTTCGGCATCCTCCCGGCTGGTCAGGTAATGTCCCCAATAATAGTAATCGCCATTATCGCAAGCCCATGTGACAAATCGTGCAGGGTCGTTTTCACTCTGTCCAATCACAAATTCTGTATCTCCGATATGGACGGAGTCCGTAATGACATAGCCGACATTTGTTCTCTGTTCCATCAGCGTTCCTCCCTGTCTTTATGGGATTTCTGCCGGTGTCTATTGCGATATTGGTCAAGCCCCAGCGCCGCCCATTGGGGAAGTTGTGACCGTTCCAAGGTGCCAAGAATATCCTGTCGTTCAAAACGGGCTTCTTTGCCGGAGTACAGGTCAACACAGAAGCAGGCAGAGCCACGGCTGTGGGGATACGCCCCAAAACCGCCGGTGCAGAGCTTGATCTGGTTGGTTGCCATCTGATACTCCCGGCGCAGCACCTCCGGCTTGATGACAACCACTTTTCCGTTCAGATCGTCCTCATGGGAAAGGGGTGTGCAGTCGGCATTGGTCAGCAGGGTGGTGTCGATGCCCTGAAATTTGGGCTTGAACATTGTCACACGGGTTTTCTCCACCTGCTGGGCCAGCCGCTCCCCATACAGCTTTGTGATTTCGCAGAAATCATCGCTGACCAGAACATCGTTATACAGTGCCACAATTTCATTCTGCTGGCAGTAGGCACACATATACCGCTCCTCTGGGGGAGCGTTCACATTCTCTCCGAGTACCACCTCCTGATCGCCAATATGAAAAGAATGGATGATTTCATAATCGCCCGCCATGCGTTTATCCATAATTGTCCTCCTGATAGACTCGTTCACAGATCACCAGATACCGCTGTTTTCCGCCGCTGGCATAGGGATGGCAGGTCAAAAGCGTCAGTAGCTCCCGTCCTTCCTGGATGTGAATGGCATCTACATCATTTGGGGCAATGATCTTCGTCTCCACCACCTGATAAGTCAGTGTCTCCCAAATATTACGCAGGGTGACAGTATCGCCCCTTACCAAATCCGGGACATAACGGAAATACATTGCCCCATTCCATCCCCTATGACCGGCTATGACGCAATTGGTATTCTCTCCGCCAATTGGCAGGCTGGTTTGGGAAAGATGTGCTGCTCCGCTTGCTAAGTTCAGATCCGTAGCACCAAGGTAAACCGGCATATCCAAATTGATTTTCGGAATGGTAAACACGGCAAACACTTCATCCTTTCGCCCATAGTCCCGAAGCTGGAAGCTGGATTCTTTGAAGTCATCCGTGCTGTTCAAATCAGCCTGTTTTTGCGCATAGAGATTATCGTTGTAGGCACACATTTCTTCCCACAGTTCTGCATAGGGCCTCTGCGGTTCCGTTGGATTGGTACTTTCTGTTTCTGATTCTGAGACGGGAGCAGCTACTTCAGAAAGGAACTGCTCCGCTGAATGCATCACTTCTTTTTCTGTAAAAAGCCGATTCCACACAGGAAACAATAGTAAACTCAGCCCAATCTGGAACACACAAAGCATTACCACAAGGATGACCTTCTTGACCATCCTACCGCCTCCTGATATACCATACAGTAACGGCGATAATGCTGATGACACCCACAATGCACAGCCCTGTCAGAATACCATTGATATACTTCTCCTCCCAAGTAGAAGTTGCTCCCTCCTCAGAAGAAACCGAAGAAACAATCTCTTCCGCTTCCTCATATGGGATGCGGCTCCCACGAACAAGCAGCCGATGGGTATTTACGCCAAAGGGGGTGCAGGTGACCAGGGTACAGTAATCCTCTCCCGTGGTGATGCCCAGATAGGTGGTATCATGGGGCAGCACGGTTTGAATCGCATCCACCTGATAGGCAAGGATCTCATCCAACACCTCCAGATAGAAAACATCCCCCTCCCCCAGTTGATCTAAGTCAGAAAACATTTTCTGACTTGCCATGCCGGAATGGGCAGTGAGAATCGTGTGCGTGCTTTCCCCACCAATCGGGAGGGAACTGCCCAACAGGTGCCCGACCCCGGCTGAAAGTGTATTGGAATCTGTACCATGATAAATTGGCAGCGTTACGGATATTTTGGGAATGTCCACATAGCCCATGATGCCGCTTCCGGTAATATCAAGCTGATTGTCGTAGTCCTGCGCTGCTACCAGCAGCGCATCCCGACTATACGCATCTCTATCCTGGACTCCCGGCTTCAGGACTTCATTGTAGGCAACTGCCATCGTTCTGGCGATGAGAATATCCGCATCTTTCATTTGCTCTACCTGTTCCAGATAGGCAGTGTGAATCTGGGATTGATGCTGTTGGTTGTATTGATTGGAAATCAGCGGATACAATGTCAGGCCCAAGGCCAACAGGAAAACCAATACAGCCGCAGAAATGGTCATTGCTTTTGTACTCATAATGCTCTCCTTGCTGAAGCAGCCCCAGAGGTTTTCTTTCCTCCGGGGCTGCATTTCGTTACCGATTAGACTTCTTCCGGCAGGCAATGAAGATCATCACCATGGCGCTGGCCATCAGGACAATACCACCCACGGTGAACATCCAAGTGCCATGATCGCCTGTCTGGGGAAGATCAAAACCGCTGGTGTTCACAACAGTTAGGGGTGCCTCTGCGTTGACGCTGCCGTTATCCTCCAGCATGGTGACTTTCTTGCCGTCCACGGCAACGGAAGCGGTCAGCAGCTTGTGTTCCAGATGCTTCTGCGGCATATTGTGGAGGTCGCCACTGTCATGGATAATGGCGGCATACCGGGGGTCATTCTGGATCAGGCCCAGAACATCCGTGCCATAGATGCCGCAGGAGGCATCGGTATCCTTCTGGGAGATCACCACATCAATGCCCTGCTTGAGCATCACATAGCCGTTGTCGGTACGAACCTCGGTCATGGTGTAGGTGTCATCCTCCAGACCCTTGACAATGATTCTGCCCTGGGCATCGGCGGTCTTGATGGGAACGAAATGGGTGGCGTCCGCCTTGTCGGTCACATGATCCACCACATAATAAACGCCTTCGTCCTTGTTCAGCTCGGCTTTCACAAAGTAGTTATCAGTTTTATTCTGGATCAGAAACTCCACCTTGGAGAAATCGCCCTTGCCGTCGCTGAACAGTTTGGTCAGGTCAATGCCGTAGGTGAACACATGGCAGTCATCCACCAGAGTATCGTAGTAGTTCTGGGAGCTGCGTTTCCAGATCAGCACAACCTTGTTATCATTGCCCTTGTCACCGAACACCAGATCGCTGCTGCTGTCCATCTTGGCGGCATAGGTGATTCTCACGGTGCAGTCGGAGTAGCCAGAGTTGACCATGAAAGCGCCGGAGTACACAGCCTTGGAGGTGTTGATCTCGGTCAGACCGTCAGTGGTCATTTCGATGGTCATAACGGATTCCCCGGAATCGGTGGTGTTGTAGGCAACGGTAAATTTGCCGTCAGCCTCCGTCCACTTGGCAACGGAATCCATGCAAGCGGCATCGGTGAAGAACTCCAGAACCACATCGCCCTTGTTGTAGGACAGACCCTTGGACAGGGTATCCACAAAGGTATAGCAGGACAGGTAGGTGGATTCGGAGGTGATGGAGGGCAAGGTTGAAATGATCTGGTAGTCGATGGTGTCACCAGCGGAAGCGGTGCCGGTGTGAGCATAAGCGTCGGTTTTGCCGGTGTCGTTCTGATTCTCCCGCAGGGTCTTTTCCAGAGAGGGGATGCCGGTCAGGTTCTTGGGATACAGGGTGATGTCATAAATCCAGCGGGTGCCGCCGTCGGTGGCGTTGGTGCCGTTCACGGAGGTCATGGGGACGGATACCAGGAAGGGATCGGTGGTGGACACGACCATTTCGGGCACCTTGGTTTCCACGACCAGATACAGTCCCAGGTTCAGATTTTCAGCTTTGGTCTTACCGTAGGAATCCGTCAGAGGCATGGCAGCACCGCCGTTTGCGGAGATGTAGGCTTCCAGCGCATTTTTCACTACGGTGGAATTGGATTCCAGTGCCGCAGCCAGAGCGTCGATCAGCACATCGGACTGATAGTAATACTTGGTGGAATCCAACTGGTCAGCGTTGGTATAGCGATTCAGGCCATTTTCCAGCCCCAGGGCTTTCAGGAAATCTGCGCCTTTGGTTTTGTCAATGGCATACAGAATCTCCACATGGCTGTCGGTGCGGCTGTCATTTTCGGACTCGGAGAACTGGACAATATCCGCAACCTGGACATAGCTGAACTCCACGCCCTTGATGGCGTAGCCATAGCCGGTTTCACCGTTGCCCAGGGTGGAGCTGCCGCCGCCAAGCACATCGTTGACACCAGTCTGGTCAAACACGCCGGTGGACACATAGGAGGAATCCCAAACGCCGTCCTTTTCGGCATTGGTCAGATCATACTTGTAGATGGTCAGGGAGCCGGTTCGGGATTCGTCAATGGGAGCATCCTCCAGCTCAGCGGCGGAAGCACCAACGGGGAAACTCAGCATCAGGGTCAGAACCAGCAGCAGGGAGAGAATCTTCGTCAGTTTTTTCATATTGATTTTTCCTTTCATAGATAAATGATGATATTTGTTTACATAACTTTGCGGAAGCACCGAAAAGCAGAAAAGCCAGGGCTGATCCCTGGCACAGTAGTAGGCGGTCATTTTATTGTCTCCGTTCTTTGCGATAGGAGTAGACGAGAAGTGCAGTACAGAGGAACATACACACGAATTGGGATACCCGAAGCCATGCCCCGGAGGTCACACCGGTATCAGGCAGCTTAAATATTTCGCAATTCACTACACGAAAAGAAACCGTCAGATTATCCGCCGGAAGTGTTCCCTCAAAGGCAGACTCCGTTAAAAGCGAATACCCTTTGGGCGCTTCCAGTTCTGTCACGCGGTACATCAGTCCCGGATGCAATCCATTCCATTCCAAAAGCCCATCCTTTCCGGAAGTCAAAGTACCATTGACGCATTTGGCATTGAAACAGAATCCCTCTCTGACCGTTTCTGTATCGGTGTATTCCACCGGCCACCAAAGAGAACCATCCTTGCTCCATTCCAGCAGGAACTTCGCATCTGCTAAGGGTTCTCCACGGATGTCTACTTTCTCAATGGTAATCCTGCCAGGGCGCAGAGCGTTGGTGAAAGAAACCCCGGCTGTTTCTCCTGCTTTCACGGTCACAGTCTGTGGATTCTCACTGGTGCAGAAATACAGGCTATTCTCCGGAATCAGCTCCTCAACCTTGTATTCTCCGGGCTGTAGCTTACCTGTGAGAATCAAACCTGTTTCATCCGTGGCAAAGGGCGAACCGGGGATTTCAGCGCCGGAAGAATCTGTGATGCGGAACTGCCAGCCTGTCAGACTGCCTACCGTTTCCATGGCTTTCTGAATTTGGACTTTGCCATATTGCATATTGCAAAAGCTCACAGTTGCAGTCTGTCCCGCCGTGATATTGATCGTTTTCGCAGAGGTGTCACAGACCCAGTAAGGGTCATCCACTTCAATTTCCTTTGCATACAGCGTCCCAACAGACAAATCGGAAACCGTTACGCTTCCGTCGACCCCGGTGGTAAAGGGAGAACCGGAAATAAGCTTTGTGCAGGCGGCATCGGTGTAAAGACCGATCTGCCAACCATCCAAATTCTTGCCTGTGTTCGTTTCCTTGACCAGCTTAACGCCGCCGGTGTTAAGCCTGTTGTGGAAATTAACCGTTGCTGTAGCTCCTGCAGTGATGGTTACTTTCTGAGGATTGGCGCTGTCGCAGGTATATAGAGCAGCAACACTCGCGTCCGTGTGGCCTAATTCTTTTACATACACGGTTCCTGCGGTCAGATTGGAGACAGAAAGCGTACCTGTAGAATCTGTGGTTTGCGGACCGGAAACCAGGTTCGTGCAGCCTGAATCGGAATAGATGCCAAACTTCCAGCCAGACAGATTTTTCCCGTCCTCTGTGGTCTTGACCAATTTCAAAGAGCCTGTGGGATTGACGGCCCTTACCCGAAAGTATACCGGCAAATCCTCATAAGATGGGTCTGCCTGACTGCCCAGCATCACCTGATAACTGCCGTTATACCACACGAAGAAGGGGTGTCCCTGGGTGTTTACCCGATTTCGTGTGGGTGCTACCAGCACATTGTCCAGTGGGCGGTCAGAGGTAATCGTCAGCACATCCCCGTTCGTGGTAAAGGTCAGTCCATCCTTCTTCGGAAAGGAATACCCAGATATTACCCGATTACTGTCCGTTACTACAGCACTATACTGACCGTTGCCATTCGGTTTCAAATCTATGGTCGGAGCAGCATTTTGAGCCGCGCTGGTAAAGCTGGGGATGGCATCGCTGTGCGCCGCCATGTTTGCAGAAATCTGGTTGTATGCCGAAATGACATTCTTCAACCGACCTCCGATGGAAATATACATGGAAGTAGCTTCAGGCCCTTTTCCGTAGGCATTCTCAAACCGGCGAATGAACGCATCATTGGTCTGTGCATACGGCGGTGTGGCATTTCGCCAGCCAATGGCGATTTCCCAGACAATGATCTGCGTTGCCACCATATTGGACAGCAGCTCATAGCTGGCGGATTGCGGAAGCGTCCTCTGTCCGTACATAACCGCAACGCACATGGCTTTCATTTGCTGTACAGTCAGCGTGGACGGGGCTGCTGAACTGCTGACAAATTCATCCATGGTCAAATCTTCTTCTGTATAGGTGGAGCCTTCCGCAATGCCGGGTTCCAGGCAGTAAGCCGCCTGCCATGTGCCATTGACCTTAATCGCTTTCAGGCCGACATTATTTCGGTTTCTTGACTTGCCCGCAAATTCATAGTAGATAAATCGGTTGGTCTTTCCGGCAATAGGACTGTATTCATCTGTGTTTACCCAAATGGTAGCCCATGTGGTTGCCTGACAGTTGGAAATGGAAGCCAGAGCAACCTCCCCGTCAATCAGAAGCATGACAGGCGGCTCCGAATCATCGATAATGTCAAGTTCTGATGGTTCAGTACCGGATTCCTCCGTAACAGGCGATTCTGTTTCATCCGGCGGTGGAATCAGGTTTTCTTCCGGTTCTGTGTTCGTGGTTTCTTCCATTGTCTCCGTGGAAGCAGCAGGATCAGCTTCATTGGCTGTTTCCACAGCGTATACGCTGGAAATCAAACTAACCATCAGCATCAGGATCAAAAGGAGTGAAATACATCGTTTGATTACAGTTGGCATAATTTTTCCTTTCAAAAAATAGCCCTTGCCGAAGTACAGCAAGGACTGCAATTGTTGGTTTGTTGTTAAAATCGGTACAAACCTGGGTTCTCCTTTTCGGAATGTACAGGTAGTTTGGAGGGGGTGAGGTGTGGAGAGGGGGAACAGCGCAAATTTCCTGCCCCAGTCCTGTGAAATGGGCAGACTACCCCCTTGAGAGTGGTTATCGTTCCTGTTCCCGCTGGCGCTTTCGGTAAAACTCCAATGCCTTTACAATGGTATCCTCAATCTTCTGCGCAGGCGTCCCCGGCGCAAAATACTTGCTGATACGCTCCTTTGGAATTTTGAACTGTTCCTTTTGATTGGGCTTTTCCTCCTGCATAATGGAGAAGATCACATCCATATTAAGACGGCCCTCCTCCGAAAATTTCCGCATTTTCATAGCCTGAACATGAGACGGGGTGCAGTCCTCCGTTATCATGGTTTCGTACAAATCATGCTGCTCCTGCTGGGTCAGGTAGGACAGCTCCACCGCAGGGCGCAAAGCAATTTGCAGCTTGTCCTTTTCTTTCAGAACAGAATTGTCTACCAAATCCAGAACTTCGGGAATCAGCTCGGTTAGGCGGATATACTTACGAATTTGCTCATGGCTTTCACCCGCCTGATCTGCCAGAAGTTCACGGGAAGTTTTACCACCGAAATTCTGCAACAGTGTTGCAGAATTATCTCGGCTGGGCCGACCTGCCTGTCTGCGCATGGCATCCAGCTTCATCTTATAGGCAAATGCTTTCTCCGACGGCAGAAGCTGCTCTCGCTGCAAATTCGAATCCACCATGATTATGGTCGCTTCCTCATCTGTCAGCTCCCGAACAATACAGGGCAATTCCAACCTCGCAGCCATGGAGCAAGCTGCCTTGCGTCGATGACCGGCAACCATTTCGTAATGTCCGTTTTCCTTGGGGCGCACAATGGCAGGAACCAGAATGCCGTGCTGTTTCACACTTTCCGCCATTTCAATCATGCTGTCATCCATGCGGACTTTGAAGGGGTGATTAGGGAAATCGTCAATCTGGTCAATGGGAATTTCCTGTATTCTGGGCTGAGTGGCAATGTCCCGTTCCTCTTGGGTGGTAAACAGACTATCGACTGATGTCAGAAGGCTTGCTGCGCTGTTTTTCGCCAACGTCCATTACCTCCTTCACCAGAGTGCGGTAGGCTTCCGCCGCGCGGCCCTTCGGCTCATGCTTGAAAATGCTGTGGTCTGCGGTGCTGATTTCCGCCAGCCGCACCGTTGCCGGGATCACCGCCTGCATGATGGGCAGGCGCTTGCCGTAGGCTTCCTTCACCGATGCCACAATGTCCTTGCAAAAATTGGTTTCGTTGGCCATGGTCATAAACACGCCGCCGATTTTCAGCTTGGGATTGATCTGCCGCTTGATACTCTGCACGGTGCCCACCAGCTCCGTCATGTTTTCGGCAGCAAAATACTCCGCCTGAACCGGAATCAGAACATAGTCTGACGCGGACAGAGCATTGATGACCAGCATACCAAGAGACGGGCGGCAATCCAGCAGAACATAATCATAGTCTTTTTTGATCTGATCCACATACTGCCGCAACACCGTCTCCCGGCTCATGACATTCACCAGTCCTACCTCAACAGCGGACAGGGTACGGTTGCCGGGGACGAAATCAAAGCCCTCGTGATGATGGTAGATTTCGAGATGATCGCCGCCGCTGACACCCGCCACGATGTCGTTCATGGCATTGCCCAGTGTCAGCGGCAAATCATTCGGCTTTCGCAGTCCCAGCATTTTGGTTAAGTCCCCCTGCGGGTCAACATCCAGCAGAAGAACCTTCTTGCCCTGCATCGCCAAACCTGCGCCCAGGTTATACACAGTCGTGCTTTTCCCCACACCGCCCTTCTGGTTTGCAACGGCAATGACCTTCGTTTTTGCCATTTGGGTTTCCTCCTTAAATAGATTTAGCCGCCTGCGGCAAGGCAGACGGCTATGTATGCGGCAAGTATTTTGAATTTTTCTATGTATATCTTGGGGTAACTGTTTACAATATCCAATCGTTTTGGTAAAATATCATCAGCCCTAAGAAGGAGGCGTACTTTCTATGTGGGACACCATTCAAAAGCTGGAATATCGTGTGCGAGCCAATATCGAAGGCGCACAGCAGGAATTGAATATGAGATTGACTGACCGCAAGGAACTGCCTCTTTTGGGTCTGAATGGTGAGAAGCTGTATCTGACAGGGGTTACTGCGCTGCGGAAAAAGGCAGCAGAGCTGGATGCACTTTATGATCAGCTCCCAGCGCACCGGGGTGTAAAAGATACCATCCTTCTGGATGCCTGGTCCTCTGCTACCATTGAGGGTGCAAGAACCACGGTACAGCGGGTACGGGATCATTTTGAAAATCCCAAAACCAAGGATGACCGCATGGTTGTCAACACCATCATGGGCAGCAACTACGCATACAACCATCCCATTACCGAAAACAACATCCGCAGGCTGTGGGAGAAGATCGTGGACGGTGTCTGCGAGAATGAGGAGCATCGCGGAAAACTGTATCGGGATGGTATGGTTTATATCGGTTCTGGGGAACGTGTGATTCATGTTCCGGCTCAGGCTGAGCAGTTGCCGGAGCTGATGGCACAGTGGTTTTCTTATCGGGAAGCAGATAACTCTGACTTACTGATTCGTTCCTTTGTGGCACACTTCTATTTTGTGTATCTGCATCCCTTCTGTGATGGCAACGGCAGAGCGGCTAGAATTTTGAATGCTTCCCAGCTATATCATGGCGGATATCGGAAGATGAAGAATCTGCCGCTGTCCAGTGCTATCAACAATCAGCTCAGCGGATACTACGGAAGTCTTGCGGACTCGGAGACGGTTCTGAACGGAATCGATGACAGATGGCTGGACTTGTCCCCCTTTGTGTCCTATATGCTGGATGCCTTTGAGCGCTGCCTGATCGATGCGGCCCTTTCTGTAAATGCGCTTACAGAAGCAGAATCAAAGCTTCTGGAACGGATGAACAAAGCTGGCATCCATGCTGAAATCACAACGAAAAAAGCCGCTGGCATTTTGCAGCGGTCTGAGAATGGTGCGAGAACAGTTTTGAATTCCCTTGTTAAGAAAGGGTATCTGACCGTAGAGGCAAACAAAGCGCCTTATATCTACCACCTTCACCAGCATATTCCGTACAACTAGCCACAAGAACGTACTGCCCATTAATAAGGCAGTGCGTTCTTCGTGCTATATGCGGTATTTTCACTCTGTCCGACTATCTGCTATCGTTCAGGAATGCTCCATCCACAATGTGGAATACTAGCGCAGAGGTGATGATTATGGCAAAGAAAGGTATGAAGCATCCCGATGTGACCCGTGAGCCGAGAAATGAGACTTCCCCTGTCCCCCAGATTCAGGGCAAGGCCAAAAGCGGTAAGGAAAAAGCAAATCCTATCATCGCGGGAACCACCGGCGCAAATCAGAAGGTGTGGCACGAAAAGCCTATTTCCGAAGCTCACGGAATCATTGACACTGACCTGGCAAGGGATAATCTGGAAAAAGACATTCCGTTTGCGGATTTGCAGGACCTGTAATACCCAATGCGATGCAGGGCACGGGAAAAGCGTCACTGCTCATAGTCCATTCCTACAAAGACGCATAAGGCTATGTGCTGTAGACATGAAAACCGCTTACTCGAAATAATCAAGTAAGCGGTTCGGTATGTATTAGATTCTTTTCGCGGGCGCAGAAAGGACTTTCATAATCAACTCGTCCACACAGTCTGTAAAGCGCCCCTCATAGATCAGTCGATTTTTCATCTGGACAAGGCTTCTAATTAGAACTCTGTATTCAATCTCATCCAGGTTCAGGTAATGCCTTTTCTTCAGCATGGGATAATCCCTCTTCCTTTTGGTCGGGAGTTGACAGTTGAATACCTTAATTATTCAAGATATCATCGATTTCTTCATTACGGATCTGTTCTCTTAAGGATTCAATTTTCTCGTAAATTAACTGCTTGTGCTTAATGAATTTTAACCCCACACAATACGGAAGCAAGCTTTCTAAAAAGTGGATTCGTTCTGATAAATAAGGCACTTCGCTGCCACTCCAACAAAAAGACCGCGGACTCATCGGTAGATTCTGAAAGGCTTCAAAGCTATCATTGCATTCCAGGAATAGTTTGAAATACTCTATTCGCCTATTGGAATCAAGCGTTGCAATACCGAAGAATAGGTACTCCATTTTGTCTGAATCCATGCAATATGTAGTGATGTAATGCCGTATCCAAAGATCTTGTTTTTCAGTTAAGGCGCTGTCATTCTGTTCTGGTTCAACAATCGTTTCGATAAAAACGGAAACATCGTGCATTGCATATTGGGCTTTTACAATTAGGGTGTCGATTATGCTATCAAATATTTCACAGTAGTTTTCAAAGCCAAAAAAGACCACGTTTTTGTCTTTGTATTCATCATAATCATGGTAAGACATCTTCTCTTCACATAGAACCTGATCAACATACCTTTCAAGAATTGATGGTCTAGCCTGATAGATGGCTTTCAGAAAATGGCCTCCGTAATCAATATGATGGGAATAGGAAAGGGACTCGATATAAATCCCTTCTAGCAACTCCAAATCCGAAGAAAACTTGGCAACTGTAATTTCTGGAGAAGTATGATGAATATTGAATAGTAACGAAAAGTATAGATTTACTGAAAAACGAGAGTACGCTGTTTTGGAGAGAATAATGCGTGACCCATTTATCAGCATATTGGCATCGACTTGGTGATAGTTTTCAAGAAAATCGACATCTCTAAGATGCGCTTGAGTTAATGTAGCATCTGAAGTAGAACGCAGGAAAGAGTATAGGCCGTCCACCTGCATCTCATCAATCTTGTCAATAGGAAGTTCATGATAGTATGCATACAACCATGTGTTCTTTTCATCAAAGTCTTCAGTTTCAATAAGGGACAGAATCTCAGAAGGCTCTAGGACAAGGAATAAGTCTCTCAGGATGGGTATCGGATTAATATTGAACGGTGTATTTGATTTCAAGTAATGCTGCACAGCAGCTGCCACACATTTTCCTTTGCCAGAAAAGGCGTGAAAGGTAATTGCCAATCCATTACCTATTTCATAACTGTCTCGGCCTTCGTAAACAATACACTCTTTACTGGTATCAATCATATTAATAAAATCTGTAAGAGTGCATTGTGCTATACATTGTTCAATAGCTTCTCTTCGTGTTTTCTCTTGTACATCATACTCAGCCCAATTACGCCTCGGTCCTTTCAATAGACGATATACCTTTAATTTCGGTGAACCCGTATATCGATCTAAAGAATGAAATGAAAACTCATCAGAGGAAATAATGTTGCTTAGCCGCTCCGCCAGTAGAATATTGGACAATTGCTCGGGTGGATATGCTGTATCCATAATTGAGACAATATATGACGAATCAAAGTAAATAATTGGCTTGCTACAATCGTTAATGTAGTGGCCGTATTCTTTTAGGATAACAAAGATTTTTTCCCGATAATTTTCATTCATGCACAATTTATCAAGGATTCTCCATATATGTGAACGATATTCCTTTACCCCGTCAGATAGAGCCAATGAAAAAGTGTAAAGTGTAACACTATTACCTCTTCCACTTTCCAAACTTTCAAATTGAAGTCCAAGTAATACGGGAGAAATTGCGAGAAATAATTCAGATACATACCTATTTATCCAATTATCAGAGTATTCGCAAAACTTTTCAATTAGTTTAATTTGGGTACGATAGCGGATTCTATTCGCATGTCTGGAGATGGAAAAGCGCGATGTGATGACATGATAAAAGTCAGAGAACAAATCCGGGCGCTTCTGATAATATTCAAAAAGCAAATCAAGTGCACTCTCCAAGTTGTCCGTGTCAGCAAATCCCCCGAGAATATTCAGAATATCGCTGCGTATTACCTTGTGGTTTTTCTTTAAATTGGCATCAAGTTCTTCGATTGGAACTATAGCACTTTTCTCAGAATCGATGAAATTCTTTAGCATCACAAGTGTATCTAGCGGATTTACCGGATAGAACGCTTTCACATACTCAAAGAAGAGGGGGCTGTTTTCTTCTGATAGTTCTTGCCAGACTATTTTTATTTCCTTGCCTATATACTCATGAATAGAATTGACTTGGTACACATTAAACAGCGTGTTAACGGCAGAAACTGTCTTTTCCTGTGCAACACAAAAACAGGTTCGAATCATTGTACTGAGACGAATCAGTTTGGTATCGCAAAACACATATTTCAGCATATAGTTTGCCAAACACTGCTCCGCGAAACGGACACCTTTATCGCTACATATATCTACGATTTCATATTTATGAAGTGTGTATAGGTTCTCAATAAACTCTTCCTTAGTTAGATTACACTGAGCAAAAATCAGAGAAAGCGAATCAACACGATCAATATGAAGTGTCCTAAGAAAAGCAATAATACCAGCTGTTGCTAAAAGTGTTTTATTTTGAGTGAGGCCAGCATCAACCAACGCTGTACTGTAATACGCTGTATACAATTGTGTAATGTCATTTATGGAATCGAGCCGGTTTGCATCGCTTGCGAGTTTTCCTGCAAGCATTGCAATTCTTGCATTCCCTTCTGCCAAACGCGATATCCGAGATAAATAGTTCGTGTTCAAGATACCAAGTGCTTCCTTAACAAGCTGTTGTATTTGATCATCAGTAAGGGATTGTATTTCCAAAATCTCGAAAGGCGCTATTCTGACAAGGTCGTCCTTGACTTTTGTAACCGCATAATCGCGAACGGTAATCAAAATCTTAACATCATACCCATCTGCCCGTCTAGTTACACACTTCGCTATATGATGCAATCCAGAAAGCTGATTTGCATCGTCAACAACTAATATATAGCGCCCTGGCTTTTCCAGGTAGAGCGATAGATCATCGTAGATGGGCAGCGCGTTATCATGGATGCAGAAAAGATGGGCGTTGGTTGTCTGCGCATATGATTTGGCATACTGCAACGCCAGCCGTGTCTTACCGGTTCCGGCCGATCCTGTTAGAATGACAATATCGGTATTTCGAAATAGATTTCCAAGTGATTCCAGAGTGTCTTCACGGAACATGAACTGTGTAGACAAAGGTGCAGCCAGTTTTGACGCGTCATAGTGTTTTATGAAGTCTTCCAATGTCTCAATCTGATTGGAATCAATCGCAAGATTCAGATATTCCTTTGCAATACTACGGTATTTGAGGAACAACTCCTGGGCAAGTTGATCGATCCCATATATAGTGAATTGGATTCCAACCTTTTCACACATTGTATGAAAAGCCAAATCATCTTTGGGAGCGATATTAGAGGAGGTATGGCAATAGATAATCTCAGAGATTTTATCGTGCGGGATCTTCGTGTTGGATACATCTAAACATTTTTCAATATCTGATTTGATTTTATCTGGTAAATTCCTTTGTTGGGTCGTGTATTCTACAAAAATATATTTACCGTTTACGTCAAAGAAATATGTATCCGGGGTTCCCTGAGTTGTCTTTTGTGTGCCAGCCTGTGTCCCAAGCGAAACGATGTTGGGATAGCCAATTTGCGATAAATACTGGTCACACATTGCCTGGAAACTCCCCGACCCAAGTTGCAGAATTCTTTGCTTAATCTCATCGATTACAGCCATTTTTGTCGCCACCTTTCTTTGTGTCTATTATATCAAAATACGACGCATTTTCAATCAAATTGATATGATTTGCAGGTTCCGTGGGATACTAACGCAGAGGTGATAACTATGGCAAAGAAAGATATGCCCCATCCCGATGTGACCCGTAGGCCGAGAAATGAGACTTCCCCTGTCCCCCAGATTCAGGGCAAGGCCAAAAGCGGTAAGGAAAAAGCAAATCCTATCATCGCAGGAACCACCGGCGCAAATCAGAAAGTGTGGCACGAAAAGCCCATTTCCAAAGCTCATGGAATCATTGATACAGACCTGGCAAGGGATAATCTGGAAAATGACATTCCTTTTGCAGAACTTCATGACTTGTAATCCTCAATGCAGGGCACAGGAACAGTGTGCCCTGCTTATAGTCCATTCCGGCAATGATGCAGATGGCAATGTACTGAAAACAGCAAAACCGCTTACTCGAATAAACCAAGTAAGCGGTTCGGTATGTATTAGATTCTTTTCAAGGGTGCAGAAAGGGCTTTCAGAATCAGCTCGTCCACACAGTCTGTAAAGCGCCCCTCGTGGATCAGTCGATTTTTCATCTGGACAAGGCTTCTAATCAGAACTCTGTATTCAATCTCATCCAGGTACAGGTAATGCCTTTTCTTCAGCATGGGGGATTCCTCCTTTATGTCGTTTCTCTGATTCCATTATAGACAATCTACATTTCCCCTTCAAGTGTGCAGGAATATATATTGTCACCTTCCATTCCGCGGTCCTTGCAGAACATCCTTTCCCACCAACCAAAGCTGCCAAAGGGGATTCTTCACAATCACCTGGCAAAGCGGCAGCTTCCGGAGGTTGGTCTGCTCAATCCCCTCCTCCAGCTTGCTGCTGGGATCGGATTCATCCGCAATGTGCCCCCACGCCTCCGAAATCGGCAGCGGTTCGGCTCCACCAAACAGAAAAAGCCCTAGAAACTTATTCTAGGGCTTTTTTATTGCTTTATCAGCTATATTCCCACGTTCTTCAAACTTATTTTACGAGAAAGTATTACCACAGTTTTTAATATTTTCCCGCGTGCGGTACGTTTTTATGGTGCAAATTGGCAACGGATTGGCAACGGAATTTTGCCGCTCATTCTCTGAGCCGCCGCATAATCGCCGCGTATTCTTTGGGGTATATCAGCCGAATGCACTCCATGTGAGACTTGTTTTGTGATTTCTTTCCTTATAAATCACAAAACTGGCAGCGCCATTAGGCGATGCCTTCCTGATTAAAATCAAAGATTTTAATCAGGAAATAGTATTAAACGATACTATCAGGATTTGCGAAGAAACCATGGGCGAAAAAGTTCTATAATCTGCTATCCGGTTCTTTACCATACGACAAAAGACACGCTCTGCCGTGCTGGCAGGGCGTGTCTTCTTATTGTAGGAAGAAATTTCAATGAACCTGTACATCTATGCCAGACCGTCACGGGCGTTCTGGGCGCCTTGCAGGAAATTCCGGGTCTTTTCGCTTCTGGGATTGCCGAAAACCTCCTCCGGCGTGCCGAATTCCTCAATCACGCCGTCGGCCATGTAGATCACCACGTCCGCCACGGAACGGGCGAACTCCATTTCGTGGGTCACTACCACCATGGTGTTGTCCCTGCCCTTCAGGCTCCGGATGACCTTCAATACCTCGCCCGTCAGCTCCGGGTCGAGAGCGCTGGTCGGCTCGTCAAAGCACAGCACCTCCGGCTGCAAGGCCAGCGCACGGGCAATGGCGACCCGCTGCTGCTGACCGCCGGACAGCTGGTAGGGGTAAGAATTCGCCTTGTGAGACAGTCCCACCCGGCCCAGCAGGGACATGGCAGTCTCCCGAATCTGCGCCGGGGTCCCCTTTTTCAGGAGGCTTGGCGCAAGCATGATATTTTCCAGCGCCGTATATTGGGGAAACAGGTTGAAATTCTGGAAAACCAGTCCAAAGTGGAGCCTGTTCTGACGAATCTGATCGTCAGACAGGTTCTCCCCCGTCAGCAGCTTTCCGTTTACCCAGATCTCCCCCTCGTCCGGGGTCTCCAGAAAATTCAGGCACCGCAGCAGCGTGGTTTTTCCGCTTCCCGAGGAGCCGATGATGGCTAGCACCTGCCCCCGCTCCATGGAAAAGCTGACACCCTTGAGCACATCGGTGTCGCCGAAGCCTTTTTTGATATTTTTTACTTCCAGAATCGGCATACTCTCAACCCCTGAAATAGTTCAGTTTCTTTTCCAGCTTCGCAAACAGCACCGTCAGGACGCCGTTGAACACCAGATAGAACGCCGCGGTGTAGAACAGAGGCCAGAACAACCCCTTTTTAATGTAGGACTCACCTGCATAGATGATCTCGTAAATACCAATGATCCGCGACAGGGCGGTATCCTTCACCAGCGTAATAAACTCGTTTCCCATGGGCGTGACAATGCGCTTGATTACCTGCAAAAGCACGACCTTGAAGAAAATCTGGCTTTTGGTCATACCCAGCACCTGCCCGGCTTCATACTGCCCCTGAGGAATACTCTCGATGCCGCCGCGGTAGATTTCCGAAAAATAGCAGGCATAATTGATGACGAAAGCCACGACGACGGCATCAAACCGTCCCAGCCCGTGAATGCCGAACAGCAGACCGGGGCCGTAGAAAATCGCGATCAGCTGGAGCATCAGCGGCGTGCCGCGAATGACCCAGACGAACCCCTGTGTCAGCCGTTTCAGCGGGCGGAACCGGCTCATGGAGCCGAAGGCCACCACCAGTCCCAGCGGCAGGGAGAATGCCAGCGTCAAGAAAAAGATTTTTACGGTTTCCCAGAAGCCTCTGAGCAGCTCCATTGTCACCGGAAGGAACATAATGGCTACCTCTCTCCAACGGGCGCCGGTGATGCCACCGGCGCCTGTTTTTTTACTTTAATTGGATTCTATCAGCCGACCAGCGTCAGGCTGTACTTATCGGCCAGCGCCTGAAGGGAACCGTCGGCGAGGCACTTTTCCATAAACTTGTTGAAGGCGTCGGTCAGGTCGGACTCCTTGCGGAAGCCTACGCCATACTCCTCAGAGCTGAGGCTGATGCCGGAAGCGAGGTCATCGTAGTTGGTGCCTTCACCGGTCATGGCGTTGGCCAGCGTGATGTCCACGACGCAGGCGTCGGCAGTACCGGCGGAAACCTCCATGACGGCCTTGGTCTGATCCTGCACCGCCACGTAATCGGTGATGCCCAGATCCTTGACTGCGTCCTCACCTGCGGAGCCGCTCTCCACGGCGAATGTCAGGTCTTTCAGGCTGTCGGTGCTTGTGTAATTGCCAACCACGTCGGCCTTCATGATGACCACCTGGGCGTTGACCACGTAGGGGTTGGAGCAGCTGGTGTTCAGGGTCACCTCGTCGGTGATGGTCATGCCGTTCCAGATGGCGTCGATGTTCTTGGAATCCAGCTCGAAGAACTTCTGACCCCAGTCGGCGATGACGAAGAACTCGCAGTCCACGCCCAGCTCCTTGGCGAACATCCGGGCAAACTCGGCGTCGAAGCCGGTCCACTCGCCGTTTTCGTCCTTGTAGTCCATCGGCTCATAGTCGGTAATACCGACGATAAGCTTTCCGTTCTTCTTGACGTACTCCGTGTCGGATTTCGCGGATTTGCTGCCGCAGCCGGTCAGAAGCGCCAGCATCATGATAACGGTCAAAATCCATGCAATGCTCTTTTTCATATTCTTTTCTTCCTTTCTGAATTGGCATCTGGTTGATGTCTGATGGCTGCATTATACTTCATCACGCTAAAGTTGTAAAGTGTTATTTTGCATTTTGGGGAACTTTTGGTGAAATGAACAGTCCTCGCCGCGCTTTACCCTGTTCTCATTGGCGAAGCATAACAAAATCCGCCTTGGTTTTTTGCCCAAGGCGGATTTTGTAACCGCAATATTTCCTTTATTTTCCCTCCGGGAGCGTCTTTGCGTCCCCCGGCTGCATCCGGGTCCGCTTCGCCGCTTCCATCAGATTCTGGAATTCGGCGGAGAGAATCTGACGGGTCTCCGGGTCGTTGCCCAGCGTCTTGATATAGGTACGGATGTTCCGGGGATGGAAAATGTCCAGCGCCTTGTCGATGCCGCCCGTGCCCAGCAGCCCGAACAGCGCGTCCACCAGACGGTTGCGCTCCTGTGTGTCCATGGAGGCGATCCATGCCTTGATGGTCTGGTTCACGAACTGGGAATCCGCCGTGATGGACTGCATCGGCACAAAGTTCGGCCCCATGACTTCCCACGAGTATGGGTCGTGCTGCAATACGCTCACCTGATTGCTCTTGATGATGGTGTAGGGTTCCTCGTGCTCCAGCAGCATTCCGATCACCGAAGACTGGGGCACGTAGGTCTTGATCCGCGGCACCATGGCGAGATACCCGGGGTCACCCATGAGATAATCGGTGAAGCCGGGGCCGTCATTGTTGTAAACCTCCAGAATCCGCTGCTGAATGTCCGGCGTGCTTCTTGCGGCGGCAAAAACCGCCAGATTCCCGCCCTTGGAGTGGCCGCCCAGACGCAGCGGCATCACGTACTCCGCCGCCACCTCCCGGACATAGTCCTGCGCCAGCAGCTGGGCGGGGACGGCCTCCTGAAAGGCCATGTTGAAATCTTCCTTCCAGCCCACCAGCGACCGGTCCGTTCCCCGGAAGGCCACGAAGGCCGTGTCGTCGGGAAGCAGAAATGTCATGGCCGCAAACTGTGTCTCCTCCTCCGGGGCAAACTGATCCCGGTACAGCACCATTTTGCACCCGCCGAACCGCGCCGTCTCGGCGGCAGCGCGGAGCATCATCGCGTCGTTTTTTGCCCGGACGCGGCTTTCATAGTCGTCCAGCGACAGGAAATCCGCCGCGGCATCCCGCAGGGCAATCGGCTCATTGGGCGTCTCCGCCGCCTGACCGACGAAGGGGATATACGAGAGGGCACAGAAGATCAGCCCGTCCACCGGATTCAGGGGGTCCTGCGCGAAGGACAGGTCGCCGCGCCATTTCAGATAATCAAAAACAGTTGCCATTCATCTCACCTCTTGAAATCATTCTAACAGAAAGATATGAATTTTTCTACTATAAATTGGCATTTTTTCGCCGCCCCGGCGTGCTTTTCCCGGAAGCTGCATAAAACCGCACGCCATGGAAAAACTTCCAAGGGGTGGTGTTCGCTATGAAAAAGAAAAGCTGGCTGGGCATGGCGCTTTCCGGTCTGGCGGCGGGCGCCGTGGCCGGACTGTTCGGTGCGGGCGGGGGCATGGTGCTGGTTCCCCTGCTGACCCTTCTGACGCCGCTGGAGGAAACCGAGGTGTTCCCCTCCTCCATCACCATCATTCTGCCCATCTGTCTGGTGACGCTGGCGGTCTCCGCCGCCGTGGGGACGGTTCCATGGCAGGACGCCCTTCCATACCTGTTTGGCAGTGCCGCCGGGGGCTGGGCGGCGGGCATGTGGGGGCGGAAAATCCCGGTCAAATGGCTCCACCGAGGGCTGGGCATCCTGATTTTGTGGGGAGGATACCGGTATTTATGTTACTAGAAAGCCTGCCTGTCGCGCTGATCGTCGGCACCGTGCTGGGATTTCTCACCGGATTGGGTGTCGGCGGCGGAAGCCTGCTGATCCTGTGGCTGACGCTGGCGCTGGAAATGCCCCAGACCGCCGCACGGGGTATCAATCTGCTGTTTTTTCTGCCCTCCGCCATGATTGCCTGTTATCTCCGCTGGAAGCAGGGCGCAGTAACGCTCAGAAAAGTCCTGCCCGCCATTTTTGCCGGATGTGCCGCCGCGGCGGTCTTTTCCTTTATCAGTACCCGGATGGACTTGGACATCCTCAAAAAACTGTTCGGCGTTCTGCTCCTTGCGACGGGAATCCGGGAGCTGTGCTACCGGCCAAAAACCTAGATTATCCGTTCCGCTTTTTATACGCCAGATACCCCTCCAGAATCAGCGACGCCGCCACGGCGTCCACTGTGTCCTTCCGCTTTTTCCCGTGGTAATTGTGCTGGGACAGGATATTGTGGGCTTCCACCGTGGTTCGGCGTTCGTCCCACATGCTCACGGGCAACCCCGTTGCCTGAGCGAGCTTGTCCGCAAATTTCCGGCACAGCTCCGCCCGGACGCCCTCGGTGCCGTCCATGTTCTTGGGCAGACCGACCACGATCTCCCCCACTTGATTTTCCTGTGCCAGACGGACAATGTCAGCGATGGCCTTCTCCGTATTGCGGCTGGGCACCACCGTGGCGGAACCGACCAGCGTACATAGCAGATCGGAAATCGCAACGCCGGTGCGGGCGTCGCCGTAGTCAATTCCCATGATTTTCATTTTTCATTTCCTCCTGACTGTTTTGCCTCTATCATACTACAATTTCCCCAAAAATGGAAGAAAAAATAGTTGACTTTGCCCTCCCCCCATGATAGAATGTCCTTACCTGTGAAAAAGGGCTTTTTTTGTGCGCCTTTTTCAGCCCCGGGCGGTAATTTGTAGTTGACCGTTTCCTAAATTTTCTCTGGGCGGGGTGATACAGGGAGGCAGTATTTAAGGAGGTGCCGTTATGCGCGTAAAAGTCACTTTGAGATGCTCTGAGTGCAAGCAGAGAAACTACAACACCATGAAGAACAAGAAGAACGACCCTGACCGTCTCGAGATGAAGAAGTATTGCAGAT
>ERZ827478.54-NODE-54-length-124819-cov-80.996938_pt1 | contig 124819 bp, 132 predicted proteins | sample MGYA00519705_ERZ827478 | MGnify/ENA primary metagenome ERZ827478 (study PRJEB31778, sample SAMEA3449318) | human gut metagenome | biome: human gut; feature: human-associated habitat; material: faeces | place: United Kingdom | collected 2010/2012 ...
CGCCGACGGTGCCGTCGCCGCCCAGACCCCAGAACTTGCACTCGATGGTGCCTTCCGCGGCGGTGTTGGGGGAGACCTTCTCGTCCAGAGACAGGTGGGTCACATCGTCCACGATGCCGATGGTGAACTCGTTCTTGGGGGCGTCCTTAGCCAGCTCTTCGTAGACGGCAAAGACGGAAGCGGGGTGAGTATCCTTGGAACCCAGACCGTAACGGCCGCCGATGACGGTGACGTCGTTCCGGCCGGCCTTGGCCAGAGCCATGACCACGTCCTGATACAGAGGCTCGCCCTGAGAGCCGGGCTCCTTGGTGCGGTCCAGAACGGCAATCTTCTTGGCGGTGGCGGGGATGGCCTCCAGCAGCTTCTCAGCGCAGAAGGGACGGAACAGGCGGACCTTGACAACGCCGACCTTCTCACCGTGGGCGTTCAGGTAGTCGATGACTTCCTCGGCCACGTCGTTGATGGAGCCCATGGCGACGATGATGCGGTCAGCATCGGGAGCGCCGTAGTAGTTGAACAGCTTGTAGTCGGTGCCCAGCTTCTCGTTGACCTTGTTCATGTACTTCTCGACGACTGCGGGCAGTGCCTGATAGTACTTGTTGCAGGCCTCACGATGCTGGAAGAAGATATCGTCGTTCTCGTGGGAGCCGCGCATTGCGGGACGCTCGGGGTTCAGGGAGTGCTTGCGGAACGCCTCAACGGCATCCATGTTGCACATTTCCTTCAGATCCTCGTAATCCCAGATGGCGACCTTCTGGATCTCGTGGGAGGTACGGAAGCCGTCGAAGAAGTTGATGAAGGGAACGCGGCCTTCGATGGCGGACAGGTGAGCGACAGCGCCCAGATCCATGACTTCCTGCACGTTGGTTTCGCACAGCATGGCAAAACCGGTCTGACGGCAGGCGTAGACGTCGGAGTGGTCACCGAAGATGTTCAGAGACTGAGTAGCGACGGTACGGGCGGAAACGTGGAAAACTGCGGGCAGCAGCTCACCGGCGATCTTGTACATATTGGGGATCATCAGCAGCAGACCCTGGGAGGCGGTGTAAGTGGTGGTCAGAGCACCGGCAGCCAGAGAGCCGTGGACAGTACCGGCGGCACCGGCCTCGGACTGCATCTCGACGACCTTGACGGTGTTGCCGAAGATGTTCTTCCGACCGGCGGCAGACCACTGATCCACGTTGTCAGCCATGGGGCTGGACGGGGTGATGGGGTAGATGCCAGCGACCTCGGTAAAGGCATAGCTGACGTGGGCGGCAGCGGTATTGCCGTCCATGGTTTTGAATTTTCTAGCCAAAATGAATACCTCCTAAAGTATTTCTAATTTTGTCGACTCCATTGTACCACTTTTCATGCAATTTGTAAAGCCATCAAACGACACTCATACAAAAAATTCACGCTTTTCCACGGGAAAGATATGGAAAAGCTGTAAAGTCCGCAGCCGGGGAAACCAAAAAGGGATTGCCTTTTCCCGAAGAATGGAGTATGATGAAAAACAAGAGAGAAAAGGGGGACGGAAACATGATCTGCAGCGTCCGAACGCTGGGTATCTCCGGGATACAGGGCAGCGCCGTCACGGCGGAGTGCTACATTTCTCAGGGACTTCCCGGCTTTGATATCGTGGGACTGCCTGACGCGGCGGTGAAGGAAGCGCGGGACCGGGTGCGGGCAGCGGCGAAGAGCAGCGGACTGTCCTTTCCCGTGAGCCGCATTACGGTGAATCTGGCGCCCGCAAGCCAGAAAAAGGCGGGAACGCACTACGATCTTCCTATTTTATTGAGTATTCTCGCGGCCAGCGGAAGCGTCCGGCGGCCGAAGTCTACCAGCGCCTTTCTGGGGGAGCTGAGTCTGGACGGCACCATCCGTCCCATTTCCGGCGTGCTGCCCATGGCGCTTGCCGCCAAACGGGAGGGGATTCAGGCGCTGTTTGTCCCGGCGGAGAACGCCCCGGAGGCGACGCTTGCCCGGGGGCCTGCGGTGTATCCCATCCATACGGTGGCGCAGCTGGCGGCAGGACTGAACGGGGAGACGACGCTGGAAGAAGAACCGCTGTGGGTGCCCTCCCGTGAGGACACCGTCATGCCGGATTTCAAGGATGTGCTGGGGCAGGAAAACGTAAAGCGGGCGCTGGAGGTCGCGGCGGCGGGCAGTCACAATGTGCTGCTCATTGGCCCTCCCGGCTCCGGCAAAAGTATGCTCAGCAAGCGCCTGCCCTCCATTCTCCCGGATATGACGTGGGAGGAATCGCTGGAGGTCAGTCAGGTGTATTCCGTCGTGGGAATGCTGACGCCCCGGAATCCTCTCGTGACCCAGCGGCCGTTCCGTTCGCCCCATCACACGGTGTCCAATGCCGGACTCGCTGGCGGCGGCTCCAACCCAAGGCCGGGTGAAATCTCCCTCGCCCATAAGGGCGTGCTGTTTCTGGACGAGATGCCGGAATTCAGGAAAGATACTCTGGACTTGATGCGCCAGCCCTTGGAGGACGGAAAGGTCACCATCTCCCGGGTTTCCGGGGCGGTGACGTACCCGGCGGAATTTATGCTGGTGTGCGCCATGAATCCCTGCAAATGCGGCTGGTACGGCGACCCCTCCGGGCGCTGCCGCTGCTCCCAGCGGGATGTGGACAACTACCGCAGCCGCATTTCCGGGCCGCTTCTGGACAGAATTGACATTGTGGTGGAGGTCCCCTCCGTCCATTTTGAGGACCTGCGGGAACGGGCGGAAGCGGAGCCGTCGGCGTCGGTGAAGCAGCGGGTCAACGCCGCACGAGACGTCCAGAACCGGCGCTTCGGTTCCGGCGGAATGTGCAACGCCCGGATGGGGCCGGAAGAAATGCGCCGCTACTGCCATCTCAGCGAGGAATGCGCCGAGCTGATGAAGGGCGCGTTTGAAACCATGGGATTGACCGCGAGAAGCTACGACCGTATCCTCAAGGTAGCGCGAACCGTGGCCGATCTGGACGGAAGCGAAGACATTCAGCCCCAGCACATCGCCGAAGCGATTCAGTACCGGGCGGTGAATCTGGGAAATCGATAAACAGGAGAACGAAAATGAAGGAAATTTTTCTATTGAAGCTGGGCGAGATCGTCCTGAAGGGCGCGAACAAGCGCCAGTTTGAGAACAAGCTGCGGCAGAACGTCCGCCGCCGCATGAAGAAGTACGGCAATTTTGACGTGTATATCCTCCAGTCCACGGTGTACGTAGAGCCGATGGACGAGGAAGCGGACGTGGACGGGGCATGGGAAGCCTGCCGTTCCATTTTCGGCGTGGTGAGCCTGTGCCGCTGCCGCCCCTGCGAGAAGGACTTGGACGCGATCTTTGCCGCCATCGAAAACTATCTGGGGGACGATCTGGACTGCGCCCAATCCTTCAAGGTCGAGTCCAAGCGCTCGGACAAGCGCTTCCCCCTGACCTCCATCCAGCTGTCTCAGGAGATCGGCGGACGGCTGGCGGAAGCCCACCCGGGAGTAGAGGTGGACGTGCATCACCCGGACTACACCGTGTACGTGGAGGTGCGGGACCTGTCCGCCTACGTCCATGGCCCCGCCGAACCGGGAGCGGGCGGCCTGCCCACCGGCGTTGGCGGACGGGCGATGGTGCTGCTCTCCGGCGGTATCGATTCCCCCGTGGCGGCCTATATGATGGCGAAGCGTGGCGTGGAGGTGGAAGCCGTTCACTTCTTCTCCTATCCCTACACATCTCAGCTGGCCAAGGACAAGGTCATCGAGCTTGCCCGGCTGGTGACGAAATACTCCGGGCGGATGACCGTGAACGTGGTGTCCTTCACGGAGATTCAGGAAGCCATCCGGGACAACTGCCCGGAGGAGTTCTTTACCCTGATTATGCGCCGGTTCATGATGGAAATTGCCCAGCGTATTGCCAAGGGCGACGGCTGCGGCGCGCTGATCACCGGCGAAAACCTTGGTCAGGTGGCGTCCCAGACTATGGAGGCCATGACCGTCACCGGCGCGGTGGTGGACATTCCCATTTTCATGCCGCTGGTGGGCATGGACAAGAAGGACATTATTTCCATTGCCCGGGAAATCGGGACACTGGACACGTCGATCCTGCCTTATGAGGACTGTTGCACCGTCTTCACGCCGAAGCATCCCAAGACCAAGCCCACGCTGGGACAGGTCGTGAACGCGGAAAAGAAGCTGGACAGAGAAGCGCTGATCGCCCGCGCGCTGGAAAATGTGGAAAAGATCAAGGTGACGTACCATGATGAGCCTTTGCTGTGATGTGCTGAAAGCGCTTCAGGGGAAAACGCTGGTCACCGCCGAAAGCCTCACCGGCGGCGGCATCGGCGCGGCGCTGACGCAGGTTCCCGGCAGCAGCGAGGTCTACAAGGGCGGCGTCATCTGCTATACCAACTGGGTCAAGGAAAACATTCTGGGCGTGCCGGGAGAGATTCTGGCGCAGGACGGCGCGGTGTCTCTACGCACGGCAGAGCATCTGGCCTCCGGCGTCCGGGCGCTGCTGAAAGCAGACGCGGCCGTGGCGGTCACGGGTCTGGCGGGCCCCGGCGGCGACGAATTCGGACACAGTGTGGGAACGGTTTTCATCGGCTATCAGGACGCGGCGCATTCCGACGCGAGGGAATATCACTTCTCCGGCGACCGGGAAGCGGTGCGGAATCAGACCATCGAAGCCGCACTGAGACTTGTTCTGGAGCATCAAAAGTAAAAAAAGCCCTCTGTTTTAGTGGGTGGTCGTAAAACAGATAGTGGAGCGTATCGGTACAGATACGCTCCACTTCTCGTGCCGAAGCTCGGCCACCTCTCCCATAGGGAGAGGCAAGAGAGGTGCGATGCAAAGATAAAAATTATGCCCGCTGCTTTCAAAGCAGCGGGCATTTGCTGTGCTCAGGTCGGGTCGTAGTTGACGATGATGTCGTGTTCTCTCAGGGACGCGACGTCGGAAATGGGATTGCCGAACACGTTCACCTGCACCAGACAATAGCTGTCGGCGAGGGAATCAATGTTGCTGATCTGGTTGTAATCCATATAGATATAGGTCAGGGCTTCCATCTTGCTCAGATTGTCCAGACTGGTCAACGCATTGTAAGAGCCGTCAATGGTCTGAAGCTTGCAGCCCTCCGGCCAATCGGGGAGCGCCGTGACCTGATTGGAGGCAAAGCTGAACCGCTCCAGATTGACCAGCGTGGAGAGGGCGGAGATGTCCGTCAGGGTGTTGTTGGAGATATCCAGTTCAACCAGCGTCGTGCAGACGGAAATGGGAGAGACATCCGTCAGCGCATTGTGGTTCACGGACAGACGGGTCAGCACCTGTAAGCTGCTCACGCCGTCCAGACTTGTGATCTGGTTGTTGTCAGCTACCAGCGTCGTCAGTCGGGCGCAGCTGGAAACGGGGGCGAGGGTAGTCAGGGCGTTGTAGGAAACGTCCAGCGTTTGCAGATTGCTCAGACCGTCCAATGCGTCGAGACTGGTCACGGCGTTGTGCTGGAGATTCAGCTCGGTCAGCGTGGTCATGGAGGACAGTACGTCCAGATTCCGGATGGTGTTCTCGCCCAGATTCAGATAGGTAAGGCTCTTTGCGCCGGACAGCTTTTCAATGGTGCTCAGGCCGCATTCTACCATGCTCAGCTCGGTCAGGGCGGGAAGTCCCGCAATGACGGTCAGATCGTCCGGGCTGAACCGGCTGCCGCTGAGGTCAAGGGACGTAAGCTTGGTCAGAGAAGACAGGCTCTCAAGACTGTCGATGTCCTGATTGGCGATGGTCAGCTTTTCCAGATAGGGCATGAACGTCAGGTCGGTGTAGACCTTCGTGTCCTCGGGGACGGTGAATTCCGTGATCTGCCATAGCTGGCTGGTGTAGACGCTGTCGCCGTCTCTTGTGCCGGTCAGCTCCCGCAGAGTCGCTTCCACGGCCGGGTCGGCGAATTTGACTTCCTCAATGACGCCGGTCACAGTGTAGCCCAGAACCGTCAGGGGACTGACAAGGCCGTTATCATCCACGGCGATGGCGTAAATGGTCGTCTCACCGGCGGGGAGGGTAATGGGGCTTTCGTAAACGGGGTCCTTCACGGAGGGGTATTCACCGTTGGTGGTGTAGTAGAGCTTCCCGGCGGCGTACAGGGTGACGTCGATATACTGGCTGTAGTAGCCCGGCTCGTAGTTGCTGATGGGGGCGTCAGGCCGCTGCGCCTCGATCTCGGCCTTGATATCCGGGTTCGTGATCTTGTCCAGCAGAGAGACGGCGTCCAGCAGTTTGTCCTGCTCCACGTAGGTCTTGCACAGGGCGGTGAACAGCTCGGCGCTGGGTTCGGAGTTGATGGCATTGGTCAGGGTGTACTCGGCTTTCGTGTAGTTGTCGTCGGCCTTATACAGGTTCGCCAGCTCAATGGCCACGTTCTCGTCGTGGTTGGAGAAGTTGTAGGCAAGGTCATAGAACCATGAGGACAGGCGGGAATTGCCGTGGAGGTCATTGTATCGAGCCTGGGTCAGCAGGAAATCCCGGGTGAACCCCCGGTCATAGGTAAACAGGTACCAGCCGATGCTGGCGATGATCAGCACCGCAAGCAGGAGCGGCACAAGAACGCGGATAAACTTCTTCATAAAACTGCTCCATTCCAATGGAATTTCAAGAAATTATACAACAAAACGGCGATAAAGTCAAGCATAGGGGGAAAAGTTGCAGTTTTACGGAACTTCCGGGAATAATGAAGCTGAAAACGGACGGCTTTGGACGCTTGACAGGGATGACAAAATATGCTATAGTAGCATAAAGTAATACTTTGTGGAGGAACTATGGAACAGCATACGATCATCCGTCTGACCGACAGACCGGAATATAAGGAATCCATGGCACAGTGGTTCCACGAAAAATGGGGCATTCCCAAGCACGCGTACCTCGACAGCATGAATGCCTGCCTGAAAGGGGAGAGCGCCGTCCCCCAGTGGTACGCCGTGGTGGAGGACGGCAGGATCATCGGCGGTCTGGGCGTCATCGAGAACGATTTCCACGACCGTAAGGACTTGTCGCCCAACGTCTGCGCGGTGTACGTGGAGGAAGACCGCCGCTGCCGGGGCATCGCCGGGGAAATGCTGCACTTCGTCTGCGAGGACATGAAGGGCAGGGGCGTGCCGGTACTGTATCTGGTGACCGACCATACGTCTTTCTATGAGCGCTACGGCTGGCGCTTCCTGTGCATGGCGCAGGGCGACGGGGAGCCTGATTTGACCAGACTGTACATCCACGAAGCATAAAATTTCGGCTGCTGCGGGAAACCCGCGGCAGCCGATTTGTGTCATTTTGCCTGTTTCATGGAAAGGCCGATACGGTGGCGCTTTTCGTCTACGTTCAGGACGACCACCTTCACAACGTCGCCGACCTTGACCACCTCGCTGGGATGGCGCAGACGCCGGTCGCAGACCTCGGAAATATGCACCAGACCGTCCTGATGGACGCCGATGTCCACGAAAACGCCGAAGTCAATGACGTTGCGCACCGTGCCGGTCAGCTCCATGCCGGGCTTTAAGTCCTTCATTTCCAGCACGTCCTTGCGCAGAATGGGGGCGGGCAGCTCGTCACGGGGGTCGCGGCCGGGCTTGCTCAGCTCCTTCGCAATGTCAAGCAGCGTCGGCTCGCCCACGGCGCATTCCGCGGCGGCCTTGCTCAGGCCGTAGGCGTTCAGCTTTTCCGTCAGGGTGGAGAAATCGTCGCCCTTTTTGCAGCCCAGAAGGTTCAGCAGCGCCTTTGCGGCGGCGTAGGACTCCGGATGGACGCCGGTGTTGTCCAGAATCTCCTTGCTTTCGGGGATACGGAGGAAACCGGCGCACTGCTCAAAGGCTTTCGGGCCGAGCTTGGGAACCTTTTTCAGCTGGGCGCGGCTGGTGAAGGGGCCGTTTTCCTCCCGATAGGCGACGATATTCTTCGCCGTGGTTGAGGTCAGACCGGAAACCTGCTGCAAAAGGCTCCGGGAAGCGGTGTTGGCGTCCACGCCCACGGCGTTGACGCAGTCCTCCACCACAGCGCCAAGGGCGGCGTCCAGCTCCTTCTGGGGGCAGTCGTGCTGGTACTGTCCCACGCCGATGGCCTTGGGGTCGATCTTCACCAGCTCGGCAAGGGGGTCCTGCAGCCGCCGGGCGATGGACACGGCGGAGCGGAGATTGACGTCGTAGTCGGGGAATTCCTCCGCCGCAAGGGGAGAGGCGGAGTAGACGGAAGCGCCAGCCTCGCTGACGATCATGTAGCTGGCCTCCGGGAAGGATTTCAGCAGCTCTACGGTCATGGCCTCGGTTTCACGGGAAGCGGTGCCGTTGCCGATGGCGATGTGCTTGACGCCGTATTTGCGCATGAGGACGGACAGGGAGGAAATGGCTTCCTGCTTTTTCCGCTCGCTGAAAGTGGGATAGACCACGGTGGTGGCCAGAACCTTACCGGTGGCGTCCACCACGGCGACCTTGCAGCCGTTGCGGTATCCGGGGTCAAGACCCATGGTGACGAAGCCCTTGACGGGGGGCTGCATCAGCAGCGGCTTCAGATTCAGGGCAAAATTGCGGATAGCGCCCGCGTACGCCCGGTCGGACAGGTCGCTGCGCACCTCCCGCTGGATGGAGGGGAAGATCAGCCGCTCATAGGCGTCCTCAGCGGCGGCGCGGACGAAGGCGGAGACCTGCATGGTGGGCTTCAAAGCGGCGCGGCACACCAGCGCTGCGCCCTCATTGCCCGCGAGAATGACGTTGGGCTTGAGAACGCCCTCTTTTTCGCCCCGGTTCATGGCGAGGATCTGGTGATCCAGCACCCGGGAGATGGGCTGGGAGAAATCGTAATAGAGCTTGTAAACGCCGTCGGCCTCCGCGTCCTCGGCGGCGGTGCAGGTCAGCATTCCCCGGCGCATCACCAGCTCCCGCAGAGACTTGCGGATGTCGGCGTCGTCGGAAAGATCTTCGGCAATGATGTCATTGGCACCCTGTAAGGCTTCTTCCACGGAATTGACGCCCTTTTCCGGGTCGATATAGCCCTCGGCCAGCACGGCGGGGTCTTGTCCGTCCTGAGCGAAAATGGCCTCGGCCAGAGGCGCAAGCCCTTTTTCCCGGGCGATGGAGCCGCGGGTGCGGCGTTTCTGCTTGTAGGGGCGGTACAGGTCTTCCACCTCCGCCATGGTGGCGGCGCTGTCGATGGCGTCGGACAGCTCCTGCGTCAGCTTGCCCTGATTTTCGATGGACTTTTTCACTTCGTCCCGGCGCTCCTGAAGATTGCGCAGGTAGGTCAGGCGGGTCTCCAGATTCCGCAGCGTCGTGTCGTCCATGGCGCCGTGCATTTCCTTGCGGTAGCGGGCGATAAAGGGAATGGTGTTGCCCTCGTCCATGAGGTTCACCACATTCTGAACATATTCCAGCTTCTGACCCAATTCCTCGGCCAGAATTTCGGGGATCGATTTCATGTTTACTGCTCCTTTGCGATCGTTGGGTGGTGTGAAAGAGATAATCGGAAATTCTATCCCGGGAAGTATACCACGGATTTGAAAATCCCGCAAGTTTTTTCTTGACAATCTTTTCCCACCGCGCTATAATGTGCAAGTAACCTATGGGCCTGTAGCTCAGCTGGGAGAGCGTTCGGTTCGCATCCGAGAGGTCGAGAGTTCGAGTCTCTTCAGGTCCACCAAAGTAAGATAATCCGAACCTTAGACCGCAATCGGTCAGAGGTTCGGATTTCTTGTTTTTCCCAATGATAGCCGCGACGGTTGGCAGACAAGGCGGGCAGGCACTGGTTGTGCCTGCCCGTTTGTATGGATTTGGAGATTTCCCTTACGGCTTTGTGAGAATGGCGCTCATGTCGGTCATTTTTTCGCCCAGGGTGAAGGTGACGGCCTTGGTGTCGTGGGTTAGGCGGTAGGCTTCGCCGCTTTCGCCCTTGCTCAGCAAATCGGAGAGCCGGAACGCGGACGCTGCGCCCCTGGTGACAAAGACGATTTTCTCCACGCCCTGCGACTTGAGGGCGCGAAGGCCGCTGAGCTTGCCCGTGAGAATGGCGAAGTCCTCGTCAACGGTGACGGTCAGCACGCCGCCCGTTTGCTCCGCCATGTAGGCGATGTCCCTGCCGTCCCTGTCGGTCACGCGGTAGAGGGGGAGTTTTAACCGGCTTCCCTCATCCGGTATGGTGTGGGTTTCCCCGCACTGGTCATACCGCACACACTTTGCGGTTTTCGTGCCGTCGCGCGCATAGGTCGCATCGTTGTTGGAAATATAGTCCTCAAAGAGATGCCCCAGCTTGCTGTCCGTGTCCGTTACCGTGTCTGTTGCCATACAGCCGCCTTCGCCGTAGCGCACGCACTTTGCCGTCTTTGTGCCGTCCTGCTCGCAGGTGGCATTGTTGTCGGAAACATAGTCCTCAAAGAAATGCCCCAGCTTGCTGTCCGTGTCCGTTACCGTGTCTGTTGCCGTACAGCCGCCTGTGCCGTAGCGCACGCACTTGACCGTCTTGGTGCCGTCCTGTTCGCAGGTGGCGTTGTTGTCGGAAACATACGCCTGCCCTGCAAAGCTGTGGTTCAGGGCGGGGATATCCTCGGTTCTTGTATGGGAGGAGCTGGTGCAGGTGTAAGTCCTAACCCCCTTTCCCGTGCAGGTGGCGGGCGTCGTCACCCTGCCGCTGTCCCATACAAAGTCTCCGGTGGGGTTGGTGACCGTTTTGTTGGGAGTTCCCGTCATGCCACTGCCGGGCGCGTAATATTCGATTTTTCCGCCGGGGTTCAGCGCGCAAATATCCGGCTCCACCTCTGCGCCGTCGGTGCCATAGCTGCCGCCGCCGCCGATGCCTGCGCCCGTTCCGTAATCTCCTTGGACTCTGCCGCCTCGCACCTTCAACTGTGCATTGCCGGAAACGGTGATGCCTTCGCCCTTGCCATATACTCCGCCGCCGATGCCCGCACCGCTCTTGCCGCCGCTGGCACTGACCTCGCCGCCGGAGATGGTGATGTCGCTGCCATCTCCTGTGTGGCCGCCGCCGATGCCCGCACCGCTCTCGCCGCCGATGGCGTTGACCTCGCCGCCGGAGATAGTGATGTTGCTGCCACTGCCGTGCTGTCCGCCGCCGATGCCTGCGCCGTTGAGGCCGTTGGTGGCCCCGACCTTGCCGCCGGAAATGGTGATGTTGCTGCCGTTGCCGCCGAGGCCGCCGCCGATGCCTGCGGCGGCGAGGCCGCCGATGGCGTTGACCCCGCCGCCGGTGATGAAGATGTTGCTGCCGTCCTTTCCGCTTCCGCCGCCGATGCCCGCACCTTGTTGGCCGCCCCAGGCGGTCAGCTTGCCGTTCTTGTCCTCGTCCGCAATGGTCAGGCTGCCGCCGTTGTTCTTTTCAAGGCCGGCATGCTCATAGCCACTCCTGAGCGTGCTTCCGCCGTTCAGCTCGATGCTGACATTGCCCTCGCCGGTGGTGGAAACGGCGGCCTTGCCCTTATCGCGCACGTCGATGTTCACACCGGAGAGTGTGACGCTTGCGGTCTGACCGCTTTCCGCGTTGATGGTGACGTTGTTTTCCTTAGAGGTTCCCGTAATGACGGGCGCGCTGTCCGGTACAGCGGCTCCGCCTCCCTGCCTGACCGTCTGCCCGCCGCTCTCGGCGTTTACGGTGATGTCGCCCTTGCTGATGTCCCAGGTCGCCGCAAGCGCCGACATGGGCATGCTGACGAGAAGCAGCAGCGCAAGGAGCGTTGATACGATTATTCTTCCCTTCATGTGCAAATGCCTCCTTTGTTGTTTTGATCGATCGCCTCGATTCCTTTTTTACGTACACACTGTTATGTTATCAGACAATTCGGATATTTGCAAGAGCCTGTTCGGGCAAAAATCTGCTTTTGATGCTCTCGCCGTATGCCTGCGAGTTTGCTGCTGGTATGTATAGAATTGCTCCTTTGTCATTTCTGCACCTCTTTTCGCTTTTTGCCCATATCACGCCGGAAAAGGGACGTTTCGGAGAATTACTTTCAAAACTTCCTATAAAGTTCGGAAATAAAGAAAAATCTGCCTTTTTACCGTATAGTTGTCTCGATATAATCCAACTGGGGATGAAGAAAAGGACGGCGGTAATTTACCGTCGTCCTTTTCTGGTAATTCCAAATTGCAGAGTAAAACCAAGCGCGGAGCCATGGAAAAGGAAAACGCCGAAATCCTTTAGAGATTTCAGCGTTTTTCCTTATTTGGTCGGAGTGTCGGGATTCGAACCCGAGGCCTCTTGGACCCGAACCAAGCGCGATACCAAGCTTCGCCACACCCCGTTAACTCTGGTATTATAATGAATTATTTCCCCATTGTCAAGTGCCAACCGCCGCTTTTTCCGCCTGTCCGTATTTTTGTCACGCCGCGCTCATACACTTCCCCGAGGTGGTTTACATGAGTTACCGGGTAGAGTACTCTTCTTCCGGAATCAAAAGAACGCAAATCCGGCAGAGAAACGGCAGAGCCTTGCTGCTGACGGCAGTCTGCTTTCTGATCTTTCTGCTGATCGCCGGCGGATTCTGGCCGAGAGGGGCGCAGGCGCTTCGGGAGATACTTCTCCCCGGCGACAGCGCGGTGACGGCGGCCGCGTGGGCAGACTTGACCCGGGAGCTGCATGCCGGAGCGCCGGTGGGCAGCGCGGTGGAGAACTTCTGCCGGGAAGTTTTTGCGAATGCGGGACTTTGTCCGGGTTGACGTTTCCGCCTGCCTGATGGGCGCGTTTCTGCTGCTGACGCTGCCGCTGAACTGGCTCCTGTCCGCGCTGGCAGCGGCGGCGTTCCACGAGCTGTGCCACGGGGCGGCTATTCTGCTCCTTGGCGGGCGGATCTGGGGCGTTCGCATCAGCGCGGGCGGGGCGGTGATGGAGACGGAACCATTAAGCAGCGGCAAAGAGCTGGTCTGCGCTTTGGCCGGTCCCGCAGGAAGCCTGCTGCTGGTGCTTATGTTTCGGGTGTTCCCACGGGTGGCGGTCTGCGCACTGGTGCAGGCGGCTTTCAATCTGCTGCCGGTGTTCCCACTGGACGGCGGGCGGGCGCTTCGCTGCGCTCTGACGCGGTTTTGCCCCAAATGGGCAAATCGCATTGCAATCTCGGCAGAATGGGGAACAATAGGGATATTGGGCGCTCTCGCGCTGGCGGCAACCTTTTACTGGAAGCTGGGGATGCTGCCCCTGACGGTGGTAACTTTGCTGGCAATCAAAGCATTCCTGCGAAAAAGACCTTGCAAACTGACACGGTTCGGGGTACAATAGGCGGAGAACATTTTAATGAGGTATCACTATGACCGAATTGATGCAGCGCATTCTCCCCACCGTGCAGAAACCGGCACGCTACACCGGCGGAGAATGGGGCGAGATCAAAAAGGATTTGAAGGACGTCCGGGTACGCGTGGCCTTCTGCTTCCCGGACACCTACGAGATCGGCATGTCCAACTTAGGAATGCGTATCCTCTACGGCGTCATGAACGGGATGGACGGCGTGTGGTGCGAGCGTGTGTTTGCCCCATGGGGAGACATGGAGCAGGCCATGCGGGATAATTCCCTGCCTCTGTGGGCGCTGGAAAGCCAGACTCCCGTCCGGGAGTTCGACATGATTGCCTTTACCATCGGCTATGAAATGGCGTACTCCAACATCTTAAATATGCTGAATCTGGCAGGCGTCCCCCTTCGCTCCAAAGACCGGCAGGGACTGAAAAACATTGTGTTTGCCGGAGGCGTCTGTGCCTTCAACCCGGAGCCGCTGGCGGACTTTATCGACTTTTTTTCCTTGGGCGAGGGCGAGGACATCACCGTGGAGATTTTGCAGCTCTACGACCGGGCAAAGGCCGAGGGATGGAGCAAGGATGCTTTTTTACATGAAGTTGCGAAAATCCCCGGCGTGTACGTCCCCGGCTTCTACCGCCACGAATACAACGCCGACGGCACCCTCGCCGCCATCGTGCCGTTGGAGGGCGTACCTCAAACGGTGACAAAGCGCATCATCGAAGACCTGGACAACGCCTATTTCCCCACCAAAATGATCGTTCCCTCCACGGAGATTGTTCACGACCGGGCAAATCTGGAGGTGTTCCGGGGCTGCATCCGGGGCTGCCGGTTCTGTCAGGCGGGCTTCTCCTGCCGCCCGGTACGGAAGAAAAGCCCGGAAGTGCTGTATCGCCAGGCGGTGGAGACCCTTCGTGCTTCCGGAAACAACGAGATCACCATTTCCAGTCTGTCCACATCCGATTACCGGGGGCTGAAAGAGCTGACGGACAAGCTGATCCCCTACTGCACGGAGAATAAGGTCAGCCTCTCCGTTCCCTCCCTCCGGGCGGACAATTTTTCCCGCGACCTGATGGAACGGCTTCAGGCGGGCGGCCGGAAAAGCAGCCTGACCTTCGCCCCGGAGGCGGGAACCCAGCGCCTGCGTGACGTCATCAACAAGAATCTGACCGAGGACGAAATTCTGACAACCTGCGCCAACGCCTTTTCCGGCGGCTGGAACAATGTCAAGCTCTATTTCATGCTGGGTCTGCCCACAGAAACGGACGAGGACGTGCTCGGCATAGCGGAGCTGGTGTACAAGGTGATCCTGACGTGGAAGGAACACGCCGTGAACAAGAAACGGGGCCTTCGCGTTCACGTCGCCACTGCGTACTTCGTCCCCAAGCCCCACACGCCTTTCCAGTGGGAACAGCAGATCACGCCTCAGGAATATCTGCGCCGCTGCCGCCTGCTGAAATCCCATTTCTATTCCAAGTCCATCGAATACGACTATCACGCGCCGGATTTGAGCCAGCTGGAAGCGGTCTTTGCCCGTGGCGACCGCCGGCTGGGCGCGGTGATCGAGAAAGCCGTGAAAAACGGCGCACGGCTGGACGGCTGGGACGAATATTTTGACTACGCCAAATGGCAGGACGCCTTCCGCAAATGCGGCGTGGACGTGGACTTCTACACCGTCCGCGGCTACGGCGAGGACGAGCTGCTGCCGTGGGACACCATCGACGTGGGCGTGACAAAGAAATTCCTGAAGCTGGAGCGAAAACGCGCCTACGAAGCGAGGATCACCCCGGACTGCCGCCACGGCTGCGCGGGCTGCGGCGCGGAAAGACTGCTGCGGGAGGTGTCGTGCGATGCTTAGAGCGCTGTTTCAGAAAACAGGCAACGCCGTGTATATCTCCCATTTGGATTTGATGCGGCTGTTCCAGCGATCATTCAAGCGGGCGGGACTGCCCCTGACCCACACGCAGGGCTTCAACCCTCGCCCCTCGGTGTCCATCGCCCTGCCCCTGAGCCTTGGCGTGGAAAGCCAGTGCGAGCTGCTGGATTTTGAGTTGGAAACGGACACGTTTTCAAACGAGGATATCTGCACCCGGCTGAATCAGGCGCTTGTGGAGGGCGTACACGTCCTCTCGGTGTACTCCGGCGGCGGAAAAATCAAGAATCTGGCGTATCTCGACTGCGCCGTGCTGCTGGAGTACGACGCGGGCGTGCCGCAGAACGCGGCGGAACAGATCGAAGCCCTGTTTTCCCGTGAGGAAGTGACCGTCGAAAAAAAGGGTAAAAAAGGCGTTGTGGAGCAGAACATCATCCCCATGATACGAAAGATTTCTGCCGCACCGGTGTCGGGCAACGTTGTAAAGCTTGAGGCGCGGGTCTGCTGCCAGAATCCATCCCTGAATCCCATTCTGCTGGGCGCCGCCGTAAACAAATACCTCCCAGACCTCGCGCCGGATTTTATCCGGTACAGCCGGGTGGAAATCTATGATACCAATGAAACCATTTTCAGATAAGGAGTAACGTCAAATGGAAGAATATATTTTGGAAGAATGCCCCATCTGCCGGGGCGCGGGTCTGCTCATGCACGAAGGCGGCTGGAACGTACAGGTGGAGTGCGCGGACTGCAGCGCCCACACCGTGTACGTGGAATACGAGGACGAGGACGAGAAGGCCGAAGCCGAGCGGAAGGTCATCCACCTGTGGAACATCGGCAAGGTGATTACCAGTGAGCGCGGCGAGTGAGACTGGATCGCTCCTACGCCGCCGGATCGCACAGGTCAGCGAGTTTGCCCCCGGCTCCATTGGGGATATGCTGCATTTTGAACTGCTGGACTGCGACCCGGAAGCGGGGGACTATTTGCTATCCTGCCGGACGGAAACATGGATGCGCAACCCCGCGGGGACGCTTCACGGCGGTCTCGGCGCGACGGTGCTGGATCAGGCGATGGGACTGATCCCCTACTGCCTGAAAACGGAAGCCGGGATCGCGCCCACCGTGCAGCTCAGCGTGAACTACCATCGCCCTCTGAATCCGGGGGCAGAGGTGGTAATCAAGGTGCATGTGATCTCTGTATCCAGAAGCCTGATAACCCTGTCGGCAGAGGCCCGGTCAAAGGAAAACCCGGAAAAACTGTGCCTGTCCGGCACGGGGCTGTACCTCTGGAAACCGGCACAATGAGGTCGCTCAGACGCCGCCGCGAAAAAATAATAAAAAAAGAAAAAATAATGGTTGCATTTTTCGAGAAGGTGTGCTAATATATTCAGGCAGTCGAGAGACGCAATCAAAAATCCGGGTGTGGCGAAGTTTGGTATCGCGCTTGAATGGGGTTCAAGAGGCCTCGAGTTCGAATCTCGACACTCGGACCAGAATGCCGTGAAATTCGTATGAATTTCACGGCATTTTTCCATCTTTTCCAATCTATCCAAAAAGCGCAGAAGTCGAATTCTGACTTCTGCGCTTTATTTTTTGATGTGTCCCGTCCGGCGCTGCCTTGAATACCGGGCAGCTTCCGGTTATTGTTTATTTTCCGTCCCATACAGTCCGCAGTTGTGCAGAAAGGCAAGAACCATTCTTTCATATTCCCCACGCGCCATAACGATAGACCGGGCGTGGTCTGCATTCTCGAAAAGATGCAGCTCGCTGTTGGGATTTACGCAGGCTTTGCGCAGCATTTCACTGTGGGTATACGGAATTAAATTGTCGCTTTTTCCGTGCATCAGGCAGATCGGTACGTTTTTTCCTTGCACCGCCGCAATCGGGCAGACGGATTCGACGTCGTAGTCGTATTTTCGCTTCGCGCGGCGGCGCAGAATCGGCCAGATCGGGCCAATGGGAATGTGCAGATTGCGCTTTAACCACTGGGCAAAAAGCAGCTTGCTGTCCGCGAAGGGACAGTCCGCGATCACAAAATCCGGCGTCTCGTACTTGAGCGTCAGAAGCGCGGTGGCCGCGCCCATGGATTCGCCGTGCAGGCCGATGACGCAGTCCTGACCGAATATCTGCTTGACATAGGCGATGATGGCGGCCACGTCCCGCGCTTCGTTCTGCCCAAGGGTGCAGAAGTCTCCCGTGGATTCGCCGAAATAGCGTTCGTCAAAAATCACGGTGCTGAACCCGGCGCGGTAGAAAATATCCGCATATTTGAGGTCGGAATACCGGTTTACGGTGTGCCCATGACAGATGATCGCCACTTTGCGGGGCGTTCCGGAGTCGGCCGGATTCATCATGTACTCGCCGGAGATGTCCGCGCCCGCACAGTGGAGGACAAAGGGCGTCCGCTGCCATTTTGTTTCATATGCTTCGATGCAGTCGGAAAAGCCATTTGTCGTTTCCAGCGCTTTGACATAATCGACGTCGTAGCGCACCGGATTTACGACCATCTGAAGACACTTTTCCGCAATCAGCGCCGAAAGGGCGAAAACTGCCAGCAAAAGCAGCGCCGCGATCATGCACCAAATCAACGTACCGGCTCCTTTGCTTCCCGCGCCCGGCGCTGCCGTGCGGCGAAGAACAGCGGCACAAAGGTCGCCAGAACCAGCAGTGTGGAGATCAAAAACAGGACGTGAGTGGGAAGATACGCCGCAAATCCGTTGGAATCCAGAATCTGTCCGTTGTTCTTGATGATGGGATTGGCAATGAACGGCGATACGATCCACGGAATGAGGACGAAGAAAACAATGCGGAAGCCCTCAAACTGCCCCTTGGACTCCTCTGGGAAAAGCTGCTTCATCCAGACGGAAGTCACCTGCATGAACATGATATAGCCGCATCCGAAGAAGAACAGGCCGATCAGCAGTGACCAGTTCCAGATGGTGCTGGGGTCAACGTTTTCCGGACGCCCGAAGAGTCCCACGATCCCCACGCCGAGAAAGCTGAGCAGGACAGAGATGGACGTGGCGAGGACGAATTTGTTCTTGCTCAGAAGCTTGGAGGCGGGGACGACCGAAAGCATACCGACGATCAGAGCGATGCCCTGAATGATTCCGATGCTGTCGGCGCGGAATCCCAGATAATAGATCATGTAATTTCCGATATGGGGATAGTACACGTTGAAGGCGATGAAATACACGGTCAGCACAAGGAAAACCCAGACAAGCTCTTTCATTTTGATCAGCTCACGGAAATTGAACGCGCTGAAAAGCTGCTTTCCGAAGCTGCCGTTTTTGCTGGGCTTGAGCTGCGGGGCGTCCTTCATAAAGAGGATCGCCGCGATTCCGAACAGAATTACGAAACCGCCCATGACCACGAACAGGCGCATATAATTGTCGCTGCCGCCGATGAGCATACCGCCGACCACCGTGCCGACGATGGTGCCGATGATGGGCTGGGTGGCAAGGGCGGCACCGATGGAACCGCGGTTCTGCTCGGTCATCATGTCGTTCAGCCATGCGTTGTAGCCCGCGTCATTGCCCATGGAGCCGAAGAAGGACATCAGCGCGTCGGCACAGACAACAGCCGTCGCCGCAAGCATCAGAACCTGGGCGGAACTCGCAGGCTGGCCGCCGGTGATCCATTCCGTCGTGCCGAACAGGATCGTGAAGATGCCCCAGAGAATGTATCCGATACCGATGAAATTTTTCCGCTTGCCCTTCCGGTCGGACAGCGTTCCGAACAGGAAGGTTGCAATGGTGGTGGCGATGGCCGAAATGGCGACCATCCAGGAAATGATGGTGGGGTCCTTGGCGATTTTTGCGTATACGAAGGTATTGAACCATTGGTTTTCGATGTTCCAGCATAACTGTCCCACAAGGCCAAGACCCCAGACAAGTACCCAGAAGCGAATGTCCCGTGTGCGTTTTTTCTCCATTTCGGATTGCCCCTTTTCGTTTGTATGTGGGTTTATTGTATTTTATAAAAGTAAGGTTGTCAATAGATTCCTTTTTGGGTAAAATGACGTTTCTGATTTCCGCAGAATCGGGACAAAAAACGCCGGAATCACGGGGATTCCGGCGTTTTCGTCGATTTATGTAGAAGAAGCGCAGCCGGCAGGGGATTCATCCAGCTGCCTGACCGTAATGGAGGATACCCTGTGAGCATCCAGCTCGGAAACCGTGATCTCCAGATGCTTCGTGGTGAAGGACTCACCCTTGACCGGCACCTTGTTCAGCTGCTCCATGACCCAGCCGCCTACGGAGACGCTGTCGGATTTCAGTTCCACGTCAAAGAACTCCATGAAGTCCTCCAGACTGACGGAACAATCGACCCGGTAGAGGTTTTCACCCAGCTTTTCAAAATCCTCCTCAACTTCGTCGTGTTCATCCCAGATCTCACCTACCAGCTCTTCCAGAATGTCCTCCATCGTAACGATTCCCAGCGTGCCGCCGAAATCATCGACCACGACCGCAATGTGGGATTTCTGGTGCTGGAGCATCTTCAGAATGTCCCGGATTTTGGTATGCTGGTAGACGAACAGCGGCTCCGTCATGATCTGGGCGATGGGCTGATCGGTCATTTTGCCGTTGATATAGAAATCCTTCTGATGGAGAACGCCCACGACCTGATCGATGGTATCCCGGTAGACAAGCAGCCGGGAGAACCGGGACTGGGTAAAGGCTTTTGCGATTTCCTCGTGGCTCTCGTTGATGTCCACGGCTTCCAGCTCGATCCGGTGGGTCAGAATTTCCGCCGCCGTCAGGTCGCCGAACTCCAGAGCGTTTCGCAGAAGCTCGCCCTCGTTCTCGTCAATGCCGCCGTCGTGCTCCACGTCCTCCATAAAGAGAAGCAATTCCTCGTGGGACATTTTGGCGCTGCCGTCCGTCTTGATGAAGCGGGAGATGAACTTTTTGCACTGGGTAAAGAGGAAATTCAGGGGTGTCAGCACCCAGATCCACAGGCGGATGAACGGCGCACTGAACATGGCAAAACGCTCCGGGGCGTCCTTTGCGATGCTCTTGGGGGTGATCTCGCCAAAGAGCAGGACAACGAGGGTCACGACCACGGTGGAGATCGTCGCGCCCACGTCGCCGTAAAGCTCGACGAACAAAAGCGTACCGACGGATGCTATGGTAATGTTTACGATGTTATTGCCAATCAGAATGGTAGAGATCAGCCGGTCGTAATTCTCGGCAAGCTTAAGGGCCAGCGCCGCCCGTTTGTTTCCGCTGTCGGCGAGAACCTTCAGCCTGGTTTTGTTCAAAGAAGAGAATGCCGTTTCCGTTGCGCTGAAATAGGCAGACATGGCAAGACAGACTGCCATTGCGAAAATGCTTCCAATGTGATTCATACAAAACTCCTTTTTCTGTTCATATATTGTCGGACAAGATCACACGCCTATACTCTGTATCGCAGGAGCGGGCGAAGATGTGCCATATAGGAACAGGGAATGCAGGAGTAATTGTCAGCACCGTCGCTGCTGTCGGATTCCACGGTCTTTCCTCCTTCCGTTATCATGAAATGAACCGCATAGGTTTGCCGTTCATTATAGCATGGTTATGGCTAGGATTTGGTAAAGAAATTTACAGCGACGCGGAATGCGACGATAAAATGGGAAATGGTGGGGAATAATGGCGGTCGCCCGTAAAAAAGGATATGAAAAAGTTTCTCTTATAAAGAAAGGCCGTTTGGCTGTACACGCCGTCTTCCGGAATTTGGGATATTTGAATATTGACAAAATCGGTCTTTGCGTGTAGAATGACGACAACCGAATAGAAAAGCGATGACGAAGACGGATTTGATCGTACAGCCGATAGAGAGCCGGGGAGGGTGGAAGCCCGGTGGACTGCCTTCAAAATCCCATCCCTTCCGAGCCGGAGTTCCCCAAAGCAATGCAAGTAGGGTCTCCCGCGTGGACTGCGTGAGTGTCTAGGGCTTGTTGGAGCCTGAAAGAGGTGCGCTTGTGCGCGCAATTTGAGTGGTACCGCGGGTATTTTATGACTCGTCTCAAAGAAATTTGAGACGAGTCATTTTTATATTCAATTCAAAAAAAGAGGTACGGGAAATGAAACTGAGTAAAAAGAGTCTGCTGGTGGTCAGTGTTATGCTGTTTGCCCTGTTTTTTGGGGCGGGCAACCTGATTTTTCCGCCGTTTCTGGGACAGAACGCCGGGGAGAATACCCTTCCGGCCATGATCGGGTTCCTCGCGACGGCGGTGGTGCTGCCGGTGCTTGGCGTGGTGGTGGTCGCGCGGTTCGATGGGCTGGAAAAGCTGGGAAAACAGGTGGGGGCGCGGTTTGCGCTGGTGTTTACCGTGCTGATCTACCTGTCCATCGGGCCGGGACTGGGAATTCCCAGAGCCGCCTCCGTTCCCTTTGAAATGGCGGTGGCGCCCTATCTGCCGGAGGGGAGCAATCCGGCGCTGTGGATGGCGGCCTATTCTCTGGGGTTTTTCCTGATCGCCCTGTGGCTGTGCCTGAATCCCGGAAAGCTGGTTGACCGCATCGGCCGGGGGCTGACCCCGGCGCTGCTGGCGCTTCTGACGCTGCTGTTCGTCAGCTTCCTGTTCCGGGGAGAGACCAGCGTCGCGGCGGCACAGGGGGGCTATCAGGAGGCGGCGCTGCTCAAGGGCTTTACCGAGGGCTACAACACCATGGACACCATTGCCGCCCTGAATTTCGGGCTGGTGATCTCCGCGACGCTGGGGACCTTCGGCCTGACGGAGAAAAAGGACAAGATGCGCTATACGATTCTGGCGGGGGTGCTGGCTGGGACGATTCTGGCGGTGGTGTATGCCATGCTGTCCTACATGGGCATGTGCAGCTCCGGCGTTTACCCGGTTCAGGAAAACGGCGCGTGGACGCTGCGGTGCATCGTCTATCAGGTGTTTGGCGGCACCGGGGCAGTGCTGCTGGCGGCCATCTTTACGCTGGCCTGCCTGACCACCTGCGTCGGACTTATCAACTCCATTTCTCAGTATTTTTCTACACTTTTCCGGAAGATCTCCTATCGGGCGTGGGTGTATATCATTACGTTTTTCTCGTTCCTCGTGTGCAATCTGGGGCTGAGCATGATCCTGAGCATTTCCATCCCCATCCTGAACGCCATTTATCCCGTATCCATTGTGCTGATCCTGCTGGGACTGAGCCACGATCTGTGGAAGGGGAACCGGTTCGCCTATCCCATGACGGTGGCGGGAACCGCCGCGGTGAGCATCGCTTTTGCGCTGGGCGACGCGGGGTTGCCGCTGGGCGTTCTGGGGCAGCTGCTGCACAGGCTGCCGCTGTACCGGCTGGGCTTCGGCTGGGTCTGCGTGGCGGCGGGAATGCTGCTGCTCAGCTTCGGGGTGAACGCACTGCTCCGCAGGGCACACGCGGCGGAGGAATGCGTAACCGAATAGTGCGTCCGCCGGCGGAACGGAGTTGACAGGGGACTGAGACTGCAAGGGACGTAAAGACAAACGCCGAAACCTGTGGGCTTCGGCGTTTGTCGTCTCGGTTGTTCTTATCTGGGGATATAAAAGCTTCTTATGTACACAACGCTCATTATCACCAGCGCCGCGAGAAGCAGATATTGAATCCATCGTTTGTCGGTTTTTATTTTTTCGTAATGAATCAGCCCCATGCAGATAAGGGCTATGATCTGAAGCGACCCCATGACAATAGCGACTGTGTTCAGAGCGACGATCGATAGAATCAGCAAATATACAAGGAAGCCCATTCCGAATATTCCGGCTTTCATAACTTCATCAAGATTATACCAGAATTCAAATCCGGTCTTTTTAGGAGATTTCGGCGCTGCTTCGATTTCGACTTCTTCATCGTCATCAACATCATCCGGAATATCAGTGCGCACTCCGTGAAGGAGATCAAAACCGCAGTCCGCGCAGAACTTTGTGCCGGGTTTAATATTGCAGCCACAGGCAGGGCAAAACCGTTTCTGTTGGACAGACATAACCTTGCATCCGCAATAGCGGCAAAATACTACGCCTTCCGGAAGCTCCGCCCCGCATTCTCTACATCTCATGGTTTTACCTCTCTCTAAAAGTATAACTCTATTTTATAGTATTTACAATAGCATTGCAAGTATAAAAAGAAAATTATCGTCAGAATTTCACGTATATGGGATTTATCCCGACAGCACCCACAAGGGACAACACACTTTTACCCAAATCCACATAGGCCTTGATCCTCGTCTGACGCGTCTCTTCATCCTTAAGCGCTTTCTCGTGAGCCATCTTTTCATCTTCGATAGCACGTTCCATTGCTTTGGAATTAGCAGTTGCATCAAGCTCGGCCTCTTTAAGCCTTTGCTCATTGAGTTTCGCAATGTTTGTCACCATCTGGTTGTACTCCGGAGAGCCTTTTTCCAGACGATTGAGCTGATTAATAGCATCCTCAATTGCCTCATCAATCATGCTCTGAATATTATTTTCCATAACGAAATCTCCTTTCACTGATTTCATTAAGCGGGGTGTATTTTTTGCGAAAGAAATACCCGTCAAGATTTCTCTCAGCGGGTGGATGGTATAATTATAACAGGATAAACTGTCGTGTGGGTGGTGGAGATTTACAGGCCGAGTGCGCTCATGATGGCGCCATATATAAATAAGAAAACCAACAATCCGGCACCTATTATTAGATAAATCAGCATCCCTCTAGTGCCATTTTTCATATTTTCATTCTTAAGCCTTTGAAGTTCAACCTCGGCACCCTTCTCAACAGAAGACTTTTGAATCTCTTTATCTGCCCGAATCCGTTCACGTTCAGTTTTAGAATCTTCTCGATAATACTCGATATCATCGATAACGATTCTCGTCCCGCAATAATCGCAGAACATATACCTAGCGCCCTCGATTGGCGTAAGCGGTGCATGGCAATTCGGGCAGGCAAATTCTTTAAGTTCCATATTATAATGTCTCCTCCATGACTTCTCTCTGCGGGTGAACGATTGAGGTTACCAGCCGAACAACAAATAGCCCAAGGCAATTATGCCCAGTATGACCCACAGAAGATTTGTGAGACAGCCTAAACCCTTGAACTCGTTATTGGAACTGTTATCTTCGTCATCCTGCTCGTCTTCTTCGTCTTCCTCATCGTCATCGTATTCGTCCTCGTTATCTTTACGCTTTAATCTTTGTAGTTCAATCTTTGTGTTATATTTTAATCTCTGGAGCTCAACCTTGGCCTGCTGTTCGGCGTATACTTTCCGAAGCTCTGCATCTGTTCTGATTCTCTCCCGCTCGGTTTTGGAGTCCTCACGATAATATTCTATATTATCGATGAAAATTCTCGTGCCGCAGTAGTCGCAGAACATATATTTTGCATCTTTAATTGGGGTAAGAGCTGCTTTGCAATTAGGACAAGAAAATTCTTTAAGCTCCATGGACTCATCCCACCTTCTTTTTTGTATTATAGGTTGGGTAATGCCTCTTTGTCAACGCTTTTGCGCTAAAAGATAGAAATATTTTCTATATCTCTCATAATACGAGCTTCTACACAGTGGCACAAGGAATGCGGGTGTACCGTCCTTTCCGCAAATCAGCCTTGACATTGCGCCTAGGCGGTTGTATGATTCCCACAGATACAAAGAAAGGAGTCTTTCTTATGCCAAAATGGTTGGATAACGCTGTATTTTACGAAATTTACCCCCAGTCGTTCCTTGATACCAATGCTGACGGTATCGGCGATTTTCAGGGGATCATCAACAAGCTGGACTATATCCGGGGGCTGGGCTGCAACGCGCTGTGGATCAACCCCTGCTTCCTGTCGCCCTTCGGCGACGCGGGGTACGATGTGGCGGATTATTACCGTGTCGCGCCCCGGTACGGCACGAACGAGGATCTGAAGCGCCTGTTTGCCGAGGCGCACAAGCGGGAAATGCACGTGCTGCTGGATCTGGTGCCGGGGCATACCTCCGTGGAACATGAGTGGTTCCGGGAATCCATGAAGGCGGAGCGGAACGCCTACACCGACCGCTACGTATGGACGGACAGCGTCTGGGAAGCGCCGGAAAATATGGGCTGTCTGCGGGGCATTTCCCAGCGGGACGGCTCCTGCGCCATCAATTTCTTCACCTGCCAGCCCGCGCTGAATTACGGCTACTATAACCGCACCCGCCCATGGCAGCAGTCTCCCGATGACGAAGGCCCCAAGGCCACGCTGAACGCCATGATGGACGTGATGCGCTTCTGGCTGGGTCTGGGCTGCGACGGCTTCCGGGTGGATATGGCGTCCAGTTTGGTGAAGAACGACCCGGACAGCCTCGGCACCATCGCCCTGTGGCAGAAAGTTCGCGCGTTTCTGGATGCGGAATTCCCGGAGGCGGCCATGGTCTCCGAGTGGGGCGAGCCGGAAAAGTCCCTGCGCGGGGGGTTCCATATGGACTTTCTGCTCCACTTCGGCCCCTCCCATTACAACGACCTGTTCCGGTGCGAGGAGCCTTATTTCTCCGACCGGGGCGTGGGCGACGCGTCGGCCTTCGTGGAAAAGTATCTGGAGAGCCGGGAGCGGGCAGGGAAGGACGGCCTGATCTGCATTCCCTCCGGCAACCACGACATGACCCGCCTCGCAAAGCACGTGGAGGGGGACGAGAAGAAGTTGGCCTTTGCCTTCCTGCTGACCATGCCCGGCGCGCCGTTCATTTACTACGGCGACGAGATTGGTATGCGCTACGTGGAGGGGCTGACCAGTGTGGAGGGCGGCTACGAGCGCACCGGCGCCCGCAGTCCCATGCAGTGGGATAACGGGGTGAACGCGGGCTTCAGCGCCGCGCCTACGGACAAGATTTACATTCGGCAGGACCCCGCGTCCGACCGTCCCACGGTTGCTGGGCAGCTGGATGATGGGGAGTCTCTGCTGAATCACGTCCGCCGCCTGATCGAACTGCGGCAGGCGCACAGCGCCCTGCAAAGCCGCGGCGGGATCACCTTCGTCAGCGACGGCGCGCCGAAGCGGCCGCTGGTTTACAAGCGCGGAAACGACGAGGAAACGCTGCTGGTCGCCATCAATCCCTACCGGGAGGAAGTGTCCTTCCGGCTTGACGGGACGCTGGGCAGCACGCTGTACACCTTCGGCGGCGAGGCCGCGCAGAAGGGAGAGACGGTCACGCTGCCCCCGGTAAGCGCGGGCGTCTACGGGCTTAAATGAATTTCACTGCCCCGCCGAAAACCGGCGGGGCAGGAATTCCCGGAAAAGGGAAATTTACGCTTGACAAATCGGGTTTCCTGTAGTATTATAACCGGGCTGGACAGATAGCACCGTGATGGAGAAGTCGCGTAGCTGGCCGAGCGCGCACGATTGGAAATCGTGTATACCCCAAAAGGGTATCGAGGGTTCAAATCCCTCCTTCTCCGCCATAAGAATTCCGGGTTTTGCCTTCAAAACAGGCAGAATCCGGAACTTTTTCTTTATTTATGCAAATTCACAGAAAAATATTCCGGAAAAGAGGGGCATTATGTCGGGAAAATACATATTCATACAGGCAATCGGCCTTTTCGGGACGGTTTTGTTTTTCCTGTCGTATCAGTGCAAAAACAACCGGACGCTGTTCCGCGTCCAGTTCATTTCCTACTTGTGCTACACCACCCATCTGCTGATGCTGGGCGCGATCACCGGCGGGATCAGCTATGTGCTGAACACGGTTCGCTCCTTTTGTCTGGGAAGCAGGAGCAGCTTTCTGAAAGGGAAAATCATGTGCGCCGCGCTGTGCGTCATGCAGGTGGCGGCGCTGATCTTCACATGGGACGGCTGGCGGTCGATTCTGCCGGTGGCCGCGAATATTGCGGCGACGGTCGGCGGGTATACGTACAGCCCGAAGAAGATCCGCCTTGTAGGGATGTTTGTCAATTCGCCGCTGTGGATCATTTATGATGTAATTATTGGCTCATGGGCGGGGATTCTGGACGAGATCGTCACGGAAATATCCATGATCGTATCCATTTTCCGCTATGGATGGAAGAATCTGGATTCTGTCAGCGACCAGTGAGACTTTTCCTAACGAATTCTTAAATAAAATTATGATGACAAACTCTGCGGGATATGGTATATTCTCAGTGAAAAAACCGGCAAAGGAGTATTATCCATGGGGTATGATTATCTGGTCGTGGGTGCGGGGCTGTTCGGCGCTGTCTTTGCCCGGCAGGTGAAGGCGGCGGGGAAATCCGTGCTTGTGATCGACCGGCGGAGTCACGTCGGCGGCAATGTGTATACCGAGGAGATCGAGGGAATCCAGGTACATACCTACGGCGCACATATTTTCCACACCAACGACAAGACCGCGTGGGAGTACGTCAACCGGTTCGCGGAATTTAACCGCTACACCAATTCTCCGGTGGCGAATTACCACGGGGAGCTGTACTCCCTGCCCTTCAACATGTATACCTTCAATAAAATGTGGGGTGTGACGACTCCACAGCAGGCGGAAGCGGAGATTGCCCGTCAACGGAAGGCCGCCGGGATTGCGGAGCCGAAGAATCTGGAGGAACAGGCCATTTCCCTCGTCGGCACGGATATTTACGAAAAGCTGGTGAAGGGCTACACCGAAAAGCAGTGGGGACGCCCCTGCAGGGAGCTGCCCGCCTTCATCATCAAGCGCCTGCCTGTGCGTCTTACCTTTGACAATAACTACTTCAACGCCCGGTTTCAGGGCATTCCCATGGGCGGCTACACCCAAATGGTGGAGAATATGCTGAGCGGCATCGAGGTGCGGCTGAATGTGGACTACCTGGAGCACAGAGCCGAGCTGAACGCGCTGGCGGACAAGGTCGTTTACACCGGCTCTATTGACAGCTACTTTGACTATTGCTTCGGCCCTCTGAGCTACCGCTCCGTCCGGTTTGAGACGGAGGTGCTGGATATGCCGAATTTTCAGGGCAACGCCGTGATCAACTACACCGACCGGGAGACGCCCTATACCCGCATTATCGAGCATAAGTTCTTCGAGTTCGGCACCCAGCCGAAAACTGTGGTGTCCCGGGAGTACAGTTCCGAGTGGAAGCCGGGGGTGGAGCCGTACTATCCCGTGAACGATGAAAAGAACAACGCCCTGTACGGAAAATACAAAGCGCTGGCGGATAAGGAAGACAAAACCATCTTCGGCGGCCGGTTGGGGGAGTACCGCTATTACGACATGGACGCGGTAATCCTCCGGGCGCTGAGCCTTGCCAAATCAGAAATCGAAGGAGAAAGATAAATGAAGCTTCTGACGGTCACAGTACCCTGCTACAATTCTCAGGACTATATGGAGAAGTGCATCCAGAGCCTCCTGCCCGGGGGAAACCGGGTGGAGATCATCATTATTGATGACGGCTCCAAGGATAACACCGGAAAAATCGCCGACGAATATGCCCGGAAATTCCCGGACATTGTGCGGGTCATTCATCAGGAAAACGGCGGCCACGGTGAGGGCATCAATCAGGGATTGAAGCACGCCACCGGCACCTATTTCAAGGTCGTGGACAGCGACGACACCCTCAGCCCCGATTTCCCCAAATTTCTGGACGCTCTTGAGGAATGCGAGCGGCAGGGCGGCGTGGATATGGTAGTGACAAACTACTACTACGTCCATTCCGACGGCGACGGGGATCGCTCCATCAACTATTCCGCCGTGTTGCCGGAGAACCGTATCTTCACATGGGAGGATACCAAACCCTTCCGGGTATACCAGATGCTCACCATCCATTCCAGCACTTTCCGCACCGAGATCATGCGTAAATGGGAGCAGCCGCTTCCCAAACATGTTTTCTATGAGGACAACCTGATGATCTATCAGACGATACCCTATGTGCGGAAAATGTACTATCTCAACGCAGACCTTTACCGTTACTGGATCGGCCGGCCGGATCAGTCGGTGCAGTCTGCCGCTCTGGCCAAGCGCCACGCAGATCAGATCCTTGTGACGGAGCGGTGCTTCACCACCTGTCACTTGGACGACATCACCGAACCTCGGCTGAGGCGGTACATGAAGCACGACCTGTTCATGATGTTCGGCATCTCCATTCTCACGACCCGGCTGAACAAGTCCGCCGAGACGGATGCCGAGCTGAAAAAGATGTGGGAGACCTGCGCGGCCTTTGACCCCAAGTGGGCGAACTACTTCCGCAAGCGCACGCCGCTGCTGTTCATCAGCGTGCCGGGGCGTGCTGGGCAGGAATTTGCCGGGAGCTTTTACCGGTTTGCCAACAATGTGGTGCGGTTCAATTAAATAAAGAATAGCGCAGGAGCGGCGGGTTTACCGGCTCCTGCGTTTTTTGTCAGAATTTGGCGTATTCCCAAATGGTTACAAATATGTTACAATTACTGCGCATATATGCAAGAAAACAGAACGAGGTGATTGTTATTCGACGAATTCTGACTTGTACAGTATCGGTTCTGCTCCTTTTGGGAGCGTTCCTTCTGCCGATGCGGGCTGAGGCGGCCACGGCGGATTCCAAAGCCGGTGTCGTGACGACTGCTTCCGGGAAGCTGAACGTGCGAAGCAGCCCGTCCTCCAGCGCAGCGGTGGCCGCGTCGCTGAATAAGGGAAGCTATGTTACGCTGATCTCCAAGTCCGGCGACTGGTGGAAGGTGGAATACGCAAAAGGGAAGTACGGCTACTGCCACGCGGGCTTCATCACGGTGACGGAGGGGACCCCGGTATCCGTGGCGGTAAGCAGCGGCACGCTGAACGTCCGCAGCGGGGCGGGGACGGCCTATGGAAAGGTCGGCGCCCTCAGCAAGGGGGAAACGGTCATCCGTCTGTCCACTGCGAACGGATGGAGCCGCGTCCTTTACAGCGGAACGAAAACCGGATACGTCAGCGCGCAATATCTGTCCGGAAACTATGCTTCAGTGTCCCTGAACGTGCCGAATTTCAAGCAGACGGACGCCCGCTGGGCGGATGTCCGGATCGGTACATCCGGGAAGACCTTTTCTCAGATCGGCTGCGCCACAACGGCGGTGGCAATGATGGAGTCCTTCCGCACGGGAAGAACCATCTACCCCGACGCTATGGCGAAGGAGCTTACCTATACGCCCTCGGGCAGTCTCTATTGGCCGAGCCACTATACGGCTGTCACGGACGGTTCCGGATATCTCAGTACCGTTTATGGTAAGCTGAAGCAGGGAAAACCTGTCTTGCTCGGCGTCAGCAATGCCTATGGCGGTCAGCACTGGGTGGTGGTCACGGGGTATACCGGGGGAAGCAGTCTGACAGCGTCCGGATTTACCATCCGCGACCCCGGTTCCAATTCCCGGACAAATTTGCAGCAGCTGCTGAATGTGTATCCTTCGTTTTATAAGTTCTTCTATTACTAAGGAACCTCTGAATAAATCGTCTGCGGCTGTGAGCGGATCTTTTTCGCCCACTCTTCGGTATCGAAAACGGGAAATACATACAGTATTCCTCCGTTTCCGATACCTCGACTGGCCGAAAAATCTCTCGCTCACAGCTCTTGCCGATTTAATCAGAGGTTCCCTAAAAGTGTGGGGTTGGCAATGTCTGCCAACCCCACTATTCAATGTGATTTTTCAGCCATTCAAGAAGCCCATGGTCATCCATATTACCGGCGGCAACGCGGAGAATGACGGAAATCAAATCGTCATCTTCGTAGGAAAGTGTGATGTTGTTGATGTCCAGAAATACGAGCATGGCGTGAGTTCCGATGCGTTTGTTGCCGTCCACGAAAGGGTGATTGTGAATGAGTCCATAACCCAGACGGGCGGCTTTTTCGAGAATTGTGGGGTAGAACTCCTGTCCGCCGAAGGCTTGCAGCGGCGTGTTGACTGCGGAGTCCAGCAGACCTTCATCACGCAGCCCATCCATGCCGCCGGACTGCGCGATCAGCATGGACTGCGCGATCAGCATGGAATGCAACATCAGAATTTGACGCCTACTGAGAAGCTTCATTTTGCCAGTTCCTCATATACATGCGTGTTGCGCTGCATGAGCTTCGCGGAGGAAGCAAGCACATCGTCGTCGGCTGCCGCCTGCATGGTGTCCGCTTGGTTGAATTCGTAGATGATATACCGGGGCGTGTTGTTTTTCATAATAACGGCGGAACCATACTGGTCAACCAGCCGGACAACCTTTGAGAAATTCTGATTGGCTACGGAGATGGGAACGATGGTATTGGTATCAATATTCATGGCAATGCCTCCTTTGTTATTAGTATACTCAAATATTAGGATAAAATCAACCTATTTTTGATATCTGTTTATACGAAAAAGACGCGGTCGTGTCGGCCGCGTCTTTTGTCAGTATGTAAATTACAGCAGCGGGATCCCGGCCTTTGCGCAGGCGTCCACAGTTTCGCTGTCCCATACGCTGGACTGTACTTCGCCGATGTGGGCACAGCCCATCATCAGCATGGACAGACGGCTCTGGCCGATACCGCCGCCGATGGTCAGGGGCAGCTCGTTATTCAGCAGCATCTTGTGGAAGGGCAGCGCCCGCCGGTCGTCGCAGTGGGCGAGGGCCAGCTGGCGGTCGAGGGATTCTGCGTCCACGCGGATACCCATGGAGGAAATCTCTAATGCCCGGTTCAGGGTCCCGTCCCAGAAGAAAATGTCACAGTTCAGATTCCAGTCGTCATAGTCGGGGGCGCGGCCGTCGTGGGGCTTGCCGGAGCGGAGAAGTCCGCCGATCTGCATGACGCAGGCAGTCTTATGCTCCCGGACAAAGGCGTTTTCCCGCTGGGAACCGGTTTCCAGACCGGGGTACATATCCTCCAGCTCCTGGGCGGTGATGAAGGTGACCTCCCGGCTCAGCTCGGTGCGCAGCTGGGGGAAGCGGACGTGCAGGCGGTCGTTGGTGTCGCAGATAGCACCCACGATGGCGCGGACGATGAGCTTCAGGAAGTCCAGATTCCGGTTTTCCCGGGTAATGATCTTCTCCCAGTCCCACTGATCGACGTAGATGGAATGGATGTTGTCCAGCGCTTCGTCCCGGCGGATGGCGTTCATGTCGGTGTACATGCCGTTTCCAACGGTGAAATTGTAGCGCTTGAGGGCAAGGCGCTTCCATTTTGCCAGAGAATGCACCACCTGAGCGTCCATGCCCACGGCGGGAATGTCAAAGGCCACAGGCCGCTCGTAGCCGTTCAGGTTATCGTTCAGGCCGGAGCTTTCGGTGACGAACAGGGGCGCGGAGACGCGCTTCAGGTTCAGCGCCTTGGAAAATTCCTGCTGGAACGTCTCCTTGATATAGGCAATGGCGCGCTGGGTGTCGTAGGCGTCCAGCACCGGCTTGTAGTTTTCGGGAATGTAAATTTTGTTCATAAAACGGCATCCTTTCACGGGAAACAATATGCGTCCATTGTATTCTTTTTTTCGGAAAAATCAAGAGGGATTGTTTTGCGCTATCCCTGCCGCAAAACGTCCGCGCCGGAGTATTGGTACAGCCCCTTGGCTCTCCCTCTGGGAGAGCTGTCACCGAAGGTGACTGAGAGGGTATTACGCCTAGTTTCCCCGCTCCGTCCTCGCTTTGCTCGGCCACCTTTCCCATAGGGAGTGGCAAGGGGCGCTGGCATTAGAACAGGCGCAGCGGATTATCCCGCTGTGCCTTTCACTATCTGATGCACCCCGCCCATTCCGGCGGTGGCGGCAGTTATGCTTTCGGCGCAAGCGCCTTTTCCGCGAACTCGGTCACGATTTCTTTGTAGCGGGGCGTGTCCACCAGATAGCTGAACCCGTGATCGGCACCGGGGAAGGTGTATCGTGTGACCAGCGCGGGATTTTCTGCCACGATGTCGCTCATTTCGCAGGGGACAAAGCTGTCACTTTCTCCGTGGATGATGAGAATGGGAACCTTTGCCTGTTTCACTGCCCGGGCGGCGTCCATTTCGTCAACGTCAAAGCCGCCGTAGACCCGCCCGCCGATCTTCACGAAGGGCCATGCCAAGCGGTCGGGCATGTGCATATCCCTTGCGACCTTGCGGATGATGTCTCCGGGGGAGGAATAGGGGCAGTCGGCGATGATTCCTTTCACGTTTTCGGGCAAGTCCAGCCCGGCAGCCATCAGCACCGTCGCCGCACCCATGGAAACGCCGTAGAGGATAATCTGCACATCTGCACCGAATCGCTCCACGGCGAAGTGTGCCCAGCTTTCCACGTCCCACCGCTCCTGAATGCCGAAGGTGATGGTGCGGCCTTCGCTTCTGCCGTGGGCGCGTTCGTCGATGAGCAGGAGATTGTGCCCCATAGAGAAACTCAGCTCACTGCCCCCGGCGAAGTCCGTCAGGGCGCTGCTGCGGTAGCCGTGAAAGCCGATGTCCAGCGGCGCACCGTCTTTGACGTGGTAATAACGCCCGAACAGGGTAAGCCCGTCGAAGGATTCGATGGAAACCTCCTCGTAGGGACGGTCGCTGAGCTGGCAGAACAGGCGGTTGATCTCCTTGCGGTAGGGGTCATATTTGTGGCTGGCGAAGGTGGAGATTTTGTCCCGCCCCTTTTTCGGGGAGTAGAATGCGATGCGGTAGGTATAGTACCCTCCCATCAGCAAAATTGCCGCGATGGCACACAAAAGAAATAGAAAAACCGTCATATCATAAGCCCCGGATATAGTCCATCAGCTCCGGGAAGCTGCCGTATGGATACTGAGAAATGTCCCTGTTTTCTTTATTGATGAGGCAGTCGGTGAGAAGGAATACCTGCATACCAAGGGTTTGGGCGATCATGTCCTCGTTTACGTCGTTGCCCACCATGAGACATTCTCCGGCGTTCAATCCCAGTTTACCCAGAATTTCCCGGTAGTAGTCCGGATTTGGCTTGCAGAAGGAGGAATTATCATATGTAGTGATGAACTCGAAGTCCTCGGGCGTCAGACCGGCCCACCGGACCCGGCTCTGGGTGGCCGTGGGCGGGAAAAGGGGGTTGGTGGCGAGCACGGTGCGGTACCCCATGGCGTGGAGGGTGCGAATGGTTTCCGCCGCGGCGGGCTGAAAGCCGCAGCTGTGGCGGCATTCCTGAAATTCCGTTTCGTAGAATTCGTCGTAAAGGGGGACATCCTTCAAGGCGTCCTGACCGAACATATCGGCGAAGGTTTCCCAGAAGACGGTCTCGTTGGTCTTCCTGCCGTCATTGGCAACCATAGCGCCGGTGCCGCGCCAGACGGCCTTGACCAACATCTGAGGGTCGTAGCAATAAGGCACCATTTTGGCTGCCAGACGGTTCAGGTAGTCCTTGACGAACACCTCCTGATCCATGGGAAGCAGTGTGCCGTCCAGATCAAAAAGAATTGTGGTGAGCATGGCGTTTACCTCGCAATTCAGAATTTTTCTAGAATTATACAGCAGCCGCCGCACCATTTCAAGTATGGGCGGCGGCTGCATTGTAATCTTTTATTCGCGGGTGGATTCCACGCCCACGGCCATGATGTCGTAGGGCGTCGTCTGGTAGACAAAGTAGTTCAGCCAGTTGCTGAACAGCAGATGGGCGTGTCCCCGCCAGCGGACGACGGGGCGCTGGGTGTCATCGTCGTTGGGATAGTAGTTCGCTGGGACGTGGATGGGCAGACCCTGCGCTTTGTCCCGGAGGTATTCCTTTTCCAGCGTGTCCGCATCGTACTCGGCGTGGCCGGTGACGAAAATCTGACGGCCTTCCTTGTTCATGGCGGCGTAGACCCCGGCATCCGGAGAGGAAGCCAGAATTTTCAGGCCCGGAACGGCCTCGATATCGGCACGCTCCACGGTGGTGTGCCGGGAGTGAGGAATCCAGAATTCATCGTCGAAGCCCCGCAGCAAAATGGCGCGCTTGTAGTCCGCATGATGGGGGTACACGCCAAACAGCTTTTCCGGGAGGGCTTTTTTCTGAATGCCGTAGTGGTAGTAAAGTCCCGCCTGCGCGCCCCAGCAGATGTGGAAGGTGGAATGGACGTTGGTTTTGCTCCACTCCATGATCTGGCACAGCTCCGGCCAGTAGTCCACCTCTTCAAAGGGCATCTGCTCCACCGGCGCGCCGGTGATCACCATGCCGTCGAATTTTCGGTCTTTCAGCTCGTCGAAGGTTTTATAGAAATTCAGCAGATGCTCCTGCGGGGTATTTTTGGAGCGGTGGGAGGAGACCATCATCAGCTCCAGATGCACCTGCAGGGGCGTATTGCCGAGCAGACGGCTGAGCTGGGTCTCCGTGACGATTTTCGTTGGCATGAGATTCAACAGCACGATTTCCAGAGGGCGGATGTGCTGGGTCTCTGCCCGGGTCTTTCGCATAACGAAAATGTTTTCCTGCTGCAGAATGCCCGCTGCCGGCAGGTCGTTGGGAATCTGAATGGGCATACGCTTTCCTCCTGATTACACGTTCTCCAATGCCTGCGCGATGTCCTCAATAAGATCCTGCGCGTTTTCCAGACCGCAGCTCAGGCGGATGAGGTCGGCACCGACACCGGCGGCGTCCAGCTCCGCGTCGGTCATCTGACGGTGGGTGGAGGAAGCGGGGTGCAGGCAGCAGGTGTGGGAATCGGCCACGTGGGTCTCGATGGCACCCAGTTTCAGGTGCTTCATGAAGGTCTCGGCCGCCTTCCGGCCGCCGTAGAGACCGAAGGAAATGACGCCGCAGGTGCCGTTCGGCATGTACTTATGGGCAAGATCGTAATATTTGTCGCCCTTCAACCCGGCGTACTTTACCCACTTGACCTTCTCGTGACCTTGCAGATATTCCGCCACGGCCTGGGCGTTGGCGCAGTGCTGCTTCATGCGGAAGGGCAGGCTTTCCAGACCCAGATTCAGCAGGAACGCGCTCTGGGGGGACTGGATGCAGCCAAAGTCCCGCATCAGCTGGGCGGTACACTTGGTGATGAACGCGCCGCCGAGACCGAAGCGCTGGGTGTAGGTGACGCCGTGGTAGCTGTCGTCGGGGGTACACAGGCCGGGGAACTTGTCCGGGTAGGCCGTCCAGTCGAACTTGCCGCTGTCCACGATAGCGCCGCCCAGAGCGGAGGCGTGACCGTCCATGTATTTGGTGGTGGAGTGGGTGACGATATCCGCGCCCCACCGGAAGGGCTGGCAGTTGATGGGGGTGGCGAAGGTGTTGTCCACAATGAGGGGAACGCCGTGGGCATGGGCGGCCTTGGCGAATTTCTCAATGTCCAGCACCGTCAGGGCGGGGTTGGCGATGGTCTCGCCGAACACGGCTTTGGTGTTGGGACGGAAGGCGGCGTTCAGTTCTTCCTCGGTGCAGTCCGGGTCGATAAAGGTGGTTTCCAGACCCATTTTCTTCATGGTGACGGAGAAAAGGTTGAAGCTGCCGCCGTAGATGGCGGAGCTGGCAACGATGTGATCGCCGCATCCGGCGATGTTGAACACCGCCATGAAGTTGGCCGCCTGTCCGGAACCGGTGAGCATGGCGGCGGTGCCGCCCTCCAGCGCGCAGATCTTGGCGGCGACGGCGTCGCAGGTGGGATTTGCCAGACGGGAGTAGAAATAGCCCTCGGCTTCCAGATCAAAGAGCTTTCCCATATCCTCGGAGGTGTCGTACTTGAATGTGGTACTCTGGACGATGGGGATCTGGCGGGGCTCGCCGTTTTTGGGCGTATAACCGGCCTGAATGCACAGTGTTTCGGGGCGCAGCTTGGAATCCATGAGAAATCACCTCATAATGTAAGTTTTGTCTATTGTAATCGTTCGGAGGGCGTTTGTCAACGCCTGACCGACAGGTTTGCGCTGACGCAGAAAAACCACCGCAATTCCGATAGAATTGCGGTGGAGTAAGTGGCGGAGAGAGTGGGATTCGAACCCACGGTGGGTTGCCCCATCACCAGTTTTCAAGACTGGCTCCTTAAACCGCTCGGACATCTCTCCAGACTTCATAAAATATATCATCCAGAGGGAAAATTGTCAAGAGCTTTGACGCAGGGGCGAGATTAGTGCTTGACAAACATTCTGCCATATGCTAGAATACTTTGGCAATCAAGTGAATAGTTTTCTTTTTATTCGGAGTGATACCCAAGAGGCCGAAGGGGCTCCCCTGCTAAGGGAGTAGGCGTCTAAAAAGCGCGCGAGGGTTCAAATCCCTCTCACTCCGCCAAGATACAGCTCATTGCGTGTGCAGTGGGCTGTATTTTTTTGACTTGGTGCTTGCAGGAGGGGGAGACTGTGGACAAGATGTACGCGGACAGGGAAACGATTCTGGCCATGGCGCGTGCCGGGGAATTTGTTCCGTGCAGTTATCTGGAAAGGCTGTTTGAATTCTGTTGACAAGCGGTTTTTGCCGATTTATAATGTTCCCTGAAAGGAAGTGTCGGATGATGGCGGTTCGGCTCAATGACGACAAGGAACTGGTAAAAACCATTCGGGAAGGTCTGAAGCGCACGGGAGGCTACTGCCCCTGTCGGCTGGAGCGGACGGAGGACAATAAGTGCATCTGTAAGGAATTCCGGGAGCAGATCGCAGACCCGAATTTTAAGGGCTATTGCCACTGTATGCTCTATTACAAGGATTGACAAATAATTGTTGACAAATTTCGCCTGCTGTGATACGATATCCGCGCGCTGAGGGAAACCGGCAGGCAGATATGGGCGAGTGGTGGAATTGGTAGACTCGCTAGATTCAGGTTCTAGTGTTCACTGCGGACGTGCGGGTTCAAGTCCCGCCTCGCCCACCAAAACCGGACAGCAATTTCGGTATGATGCGTACCGCGATTGATGTCCGGTTTCCTTTTGCATTTCAGCGGCGGACATTGGAAGATAAGAAAGGCTGTGATGCTATGGATACGCACGCGCGGCTTCAGCAGTTATTGCGGGAACGTGGTTGGACGGAGTATAAGCTTTCAAAGGAATGCGGTCTGGCACAGTCCACCATCGGAAATATTTTCAGAAGAAATACTGTTCCCTCCATTGCAACCCTTGAGACGATCTGCAAGGGATTCGGCATCACCATGTCCCAGTTTTTCGCGGACACCGATATGGTGGAGCTGACCCCGGATATGAAAGAGCTGTTTGACTGCTGGGTCTGCCTGACGCCGAGTCAGAAGGCTGCGGCTATCCAGATGCTGAAAGCGATGAGCCACGATAACGAGTAATAGGAGGTCTTCGGACTTCCTATTTTTATGCTTTTGCTTCGTGCGGGAAATGTCGTGCAGAGTTGACATTTGGGGATATTTGTTGGATAATACAGAAAAAAAGATGTGAGGATATCATGGAAAAGTCGAAGCGTTCTTTTCTTCCGTGGGGGATGGTGTCGACCATTCTGACGCTGGCGTGGCCGACTATGCTGGAAGAGCTGATGCAGACGGCGGTGCAGTATATCGACACCGCTATGGTCGGCGCAATCGGTACGCAGGCGACTGCGGCGGTGGGCGCTACCAGCACGGTCAACTGGCTGATCGGCAGCACCGTTGCCGCCATTGGTGTGGGATTCCTGTCCTTCGTGTCTCAGGCCTGCGGGGCGGGGGATACGAAGCGGGCGGGGAAAGCCTCGTCTCAGGCGGTGCTGGCGGTTCTGGTCTGCGGCACGTTTTTTACTGTGCTGATGCTGGCGCTGAGCGGCAAGGTGCCGGTGTGGATGCAGGTTGACCCGGCCATTCAGGACTTGGCTGCCCAATACTTTTTCATTCTGTACACCCCCATGCTGGCCCGGGCGGCCATTACGATTTTCGGTACGCTGCTTCGTTCGGCAGGGGACGCCAAAACGCCCATGCGGGTCGGTTTTCTGGTGAACGGGGTCAATGTTGTCCTTAACTTTCTGCTCATCTATCCCACGCGGCAGGTGTGGGGCATGACTGTCTTCGGCGCGGGATGGGGCGTCATCGGCGCGGCTGTGGCAAGCGCCATTTCCTTCGTGATCGGCGGCGTGTGCATCACCGTGGTGCTCTGGCGGCACCCGCTGCTGTCTCCCAAGGGGCAGAAACTGCGGCCGGACTGGGATGTGCTGAAGCCCTGCCTGCGGGTGGCGCTGCCCAATGCCTTGCAGCGCTTCGGTACTTCTCTGGGATATGTGGCCTTTGCGTCGATGATAAATTCTTTGGGCGAAATTGCTACCGCTGCCCACACGATCGCCAACACGGTGGAATCCGCGTTTTACATTCCCGGATACGGGATGCAGACTGCGGCGGCGACGCTGGCGGGCAACGCTCTGGGGGCGGGGGACAACCGGCGGGTCAAGGAGCTGGGGCGGATGATTCTGTTTATCGAGGTCAGTCTGATGATCGTCTCCGGGTTGCTGCTGTTCCTGTTCGCGCCCAACATGATGCGTTTGTTTTCCAGAGACGCTCAGGTGATCGCACTCGGGGTCACGGTTCTGCGGATGGTGGCGGTGTCCGAGCCGTTTTACGGCGTGTCCATCATTGTCGAGGGCATGATGCAGGGCATGGGGAACACTATGATGCCCTTTGTTTGCAGCATCGCGGGCATGTGGGGCGTGCGCATTGTGGGCACGTTTATCTGCACCCAGCTGCTGGGGATGGGGCTGGTGTCCGCGTGGGCGTGCATGATCGCCCATAACCTGCTGCTGTTCCTCCTGTTTGCCGGGTATTACATCAGCGGAAAGTGGAATCCCATGAACAGAAAAAACGCCGTTCAGAGTGTAAAAACGGCTGATTGATATGGTATTTTGAGCAGCGCAGACGGATTTTTCCTCTGCGTTGCTTTCTCTTGTGCAACGGACTTCGTTTTTCCCCCTTCGGGCGAAAGGGGGTTGACATGATGTATGTCAAACACAAATTGGAAATAGACCTGTCCGGACAGGCGGTCATGCCCCGGGTGGACATGGTGGAGGGCGACCAGTACGCCCGGCAGCTGGAGCTGTCCCTCCTCTGCGGCGGGGAAAGCTGGGAAATTCCCGAGGACGTCCACGCGGCGGTTCGATTCCGGAAGCCCGACGGCACCGGCGGGGAGTACGATTCTCTGCCAGACGGCAGCCCTGCGTGGTCGGCGTCCGGGAACGTGCTGACGGTGGAGCTTGCACCGCAGGTGCTGTCCTGTCCGGGAAACGGGATACTCTCCGTGGTGCTGACGCAGGGGGACGCCAGAGTCAGCACGTTTCACATTCTGTTTCAGGTTCACGGGGCGATTCCCGGCGGGCTGGAATCGGAGGATTATTTTTGCTATGACGGGCTGCTCAACGCTCCCAAAAACGCCGAGATCGGGCAGTTTTTGAAGGTATCCGGGGTGAACGGGCATGGCATTGTCTCTCAGGTCGAGGCGGTGACGATCCCGCCGCTGGACGAGGCCGTGGATACCGCGCTGGCGCAGGCAAAGGAAAGCGGGGAATTTGACGGCGCGTCCGCTTATGAGATCGCCCAGAACAACGGATTTACCGGCACCGAGGCGGAATGGCTGGAATCCCTGAAGGGCAAATTCAATTCCAATGTGGGGAACATCCGGCTCATCAACATCACCGGTAGGCTGACCTCCGAGCCGGGTGTCATCATAGATTTCCGCACTACCCGCCTTCGGGGCGTGCGGGACCCGCAGGCGGACGACGACGCCGCCACAAGGCGGTACGTCGATCGGGCAGTGACGGGCTACACGGTGCCGTCCTACTGGCAGGAGGCCGTGGATGCGGCTGCCGCCAAAGTAACGGCAAAGCAGGACGCGGGCGGTATGGACTGCGTGACGTTTGCTCTGTTTTCGGATGTTCATGCCGTTCCTGACAGCACCACGCCCAATTCGGGGAATACCGGCAATCTGACGGCGGCGGTGATGGACGCCTGCGGCGTTCCCTTTGCGGTCTGCTGCGGCGATGTGTGCCGCACGGACGCGGACACCGAGACTGCCGCCCGGGAAAGCATTGCTGCCGGGGCAAAGAATCTGCGTCCCATCGGCACGCGCAAGCTTTTACAGGCGCAGGGCGACCACGACGGCTCCTACGGCACGGCGCAGATGAGCGCCGGGGCCATGTTCGGGGCGATTTTCCGCAGTCAGGCGGAGGACGAGCGGCGGCATTTCGGCGGGGACGGGTCTTACTTTTATGTGGATGATCCGGCGGCGAAAATGCGGCTGATCGTTCTCAATTCCTGCTGGACGGACAGTGCCCATCTGCGGATGGCGAGCTTCGGTTACGGCAACACGCAGCTGAACTGGCTGGCGGATACGGCGCTTTCATTTGCGGAGGACGGATGGTGCGTCGCGCTGTTCGCCCATGTGCCGCCTGTCGCGGCCTATTCAGCCCAGATCCGGGATATGACGGTACTGCGCGGGATTCTGGCGGCATTCTTGAATAAGACCAGCTACACCGGCACCAGCGGAACGGCGGGGGCGTGGGACTATGTTTCCGTTTCCTGCAATTTTACAGGAAAGCACAACGGGAAAATCGTCGGATTCTTCTGCGGACACAGCCACGGCGACAGCATCGTCACGGACGAAACGCCTTACCCGGTCGTTACGATCGCGTCGGACGCGCACAGTCTGGCCGCCGACAGCGAGGTGGTCAGAACCGCCGGAACGGCGGCGGAACACGTCATCGACTTTGTGACCGTCAACCGTTCGGCGAAGACGGTAAGCCTGACCCGTCTGGGCGGGGGAGAGGATAGAAGCTACAGCTATCAATAGCGTTTGTTTTCCTCCTTATTTTCTGAATTTTTTGTAAAATAAGGCTTGATTTTCAGGCGGACGTATGCTAGAATAAATCGGTCTGAAATCAAGGTGAGTCCTCTGCCGGCCTGTGCGCGGCATGAACGCCTAATATTTAAGGAGGACAACAAAATGGATTTGGTTAAGGCTCTGAACAGCCAGTACATGAAGGAGGAGCTGCCCGAAGTGAAGGTCGGCGACACCGTTCGTGTGCATGTGCGCATCAAGGAAGGCGCCCGTGAGCGTATTCAGGTGTTCGAAGGCACCGTTATCGCCCGTAAGCACGGCGGCATCGGTGAGACCGTCACCGTTCGCCGTATCTCCTACGGCGTGGGCTGCGAGAAGGTTTTCCCCCTGCATTCTCCCAACGTTGCCATGATCGAGACCGTCCGCAAGGGCAAGGTCCGTCGGGCAAAGCTGTACTACCTGCGCGACCGCGCCGGCAAGGCTGCCAAGGTCAAGGAGAAGGTCTAAGCTGCAATTCAATAAAAAAAGAGGGCTTTGCCCTCTTTTTTATTACAATGCGGGGATTTTCCTGCTGCCGGTGCGGCGCAGGGGAAATATTTACATTTTAGTATAGAAAACGGGCGCTTATTGTGCTATACTAAAGGGAGATTATCCCAATGGCGTATGCCGTTTTTTATGGGAGGGACGCTGCTATGGCGGAAAAGAGGAAGAAAAAGGAAGAAGAAAAGCTGGGCTGGCAGAAAAGTGTGCTGCTGTACGCCCACGATATGCTGTATCTGCTTTTGATCGTGATGCTGCTGTTTCTGCTGGTGTTCCGCATTATTGTGGTATCCGGCGGAAGTATGCGGATGACGCTGCTGGACGGGGACTACCTGCTCCTGCTGAACAACACGTTTTATCATACCCCTCAGCGGGGGGACATCGTCGTCATCAGCAAGGAATCCTTCGACAACGGCAAGCCCATTGTCAAGCGGGTCATTGCGACGGAAGGGCAGACCGTGGACATCGATTTTGAGACCGGAGAGGTTTCCGTGGATGGCACGGTGCTGCAGGAGGACTATATCAACGCGCTGACCACCGTGGATGGCGGCGTTCATTTCCCGCTGACGGTGGCCGAGGGCTGCATTTTCGTGCTGGGGGACAACCGTGGCATTTCCAAGGACAGCCGTTACCCCGATGTGGGGCAGATCGATAAGCGGGAAGTGCTGGGCAAGGCGATTTTCCTGATGTATCCCGGCACGGACGATGGGACGTACCCCAGAGAATTTGAGAGAGTCGGAGCGATACAATGACAGACAACATGAACATTCAGTGGTATCCCGGCCACATGACCAAGACCCGGCGGCAGATCGAAGCAGACCTGAAGCTGGTGGACGCGGTGTGCGAGATCGTGGATGCACGGATTCCCGTTTCCAGCCGGAATCCGGATATTGACGCCATCTGCGGCGACAAGCCCCGGATGATCGTGCTGAACCGCATGGATCTGGCTGACCCTGCTGCCACAAAGAAGTGGGCGGAGTATTTTAGGCGCAAAGGCATGGCGGTCATCGCCACGGACTGCAAATCGAAAAAGGGAATTTCCTCATTTACCCCTGCGGCACGGCTGGCCTGTGCCGAAAAGCTGGAACGGGACGCAAAACGGGGAATGAACCGGCCCCTTCGGGTGATGGTGGTTGGAATCCCCAATGTGGGCAAATCTACCTTAATTAATCAGATTTCCGGCCGCAAAAGCGCGAAAGCGGAGAACCGTCCCGGCGTGACCCGGGGCAAGCAGTGGGTGACGGTGGACAGCGGGCTGCAGCTGCTGGACACCCCCGGCATTCTGTGGCCGAAATTTGAAGACCCGGAGGTCGGCATGATGCTGGCCTACACCGGCGCGGTCAAGGAAGGCGTCATCGACCTTGAGGAGCTGGCGTACCGCCTGATGGAGCTGCTGCACAAATTTTATCCTCAGACCCTGCTGGAGCGATACAAGGTGGAAGCGCCGGAGGGGACGCCCGGCTGGCAGCTGCTGGAAATGGCCGGAAGAAAGCGGGGGTATCTGGTCTCCGGCGGGGAAGTGAACACCGAGCGGATGGCAAAAGTCCTGCTGGATGAATTCAGAAGCGGAAAATTGGGTAATTTTACTCTGGAAATGCCGGAGGATATGGTATGAGCGACGGAAAAATGTGGGAAATTGAAGATGGATTCTTTTCCGGCGGCGTAGGGACGATCTGCGGTGTGGACGAAGCCGGGCGCGGGCCGCTGGCTGGTCCCGTGTACGCGGCGGCGGTGATCCTGCCGCCCCATCTGGACATCCCCGGTCTGACGGACAGCAAAAAACTGACGGACAAAAAACGCCGGGAGCTGTTCCCAATCATTCAGGAGCAGGCGATCGCCTACGGGATCGGATTCGCCACGGAGAAGGAAATCGATGAGATCAATATTTTACAGGCCACGTTTCTCGCCATGGAGCGGGCGCTGGGGCAGCTTGCCGTAAAGCCCGACCTCGTTCTGATCGACGGAAACCGGGAAAAGAATTTCGGGATACCGGTAAAAACCGTGGTCAAGGGGGACAGTCTCAGCGCCAATATCGCCGCGGCGTCGGTGCTTGCCAAGGTCTCCCGGGACGACTTTATGCTGGAAATGGCGAAGCAGTACCCCCAGTATGGCTTTGACATCCACAAGGGCTATCCCACACGGGCACATTACGACGCCCTCCGCGCATATGGTGCCTGTCCCATCCACCGGATGAGCTTCCTCAAAAAGTTCTATGGGGAAAAGTAAGCTGACAGGCGCTTGGGGTGAAGCGTTGGCGGCGGAATACCTGCGGAAAAAGCGGTATACCGTCGTGGCAAGCGGCTACCGCTGCCGGTTCGGGGAAATCGACCTCATTGTCAAAAACAAAGCCTTTTTGGTATTTGTGGAGGTAAAACTTCGGAAATCGGCGGATTTTGCTCAGGCGATGGAGTACGTTGACGGGAGAAAGCAGGACAGAATCCGCACTACCGCCGCACTGTATCTGTCCGAAAATCCCACGGACTTACAGCCCCGGTTTGATGTTATTGAAATCTACGCACCGGATGGAACCCAGACGCTTCACCCGGAAATTCACCATTTGGAGGATGCCTTTCAATGAATTTTCCTGTGATCGACCTGCATTGTGACACGGTTCTGGCACTTCTGGGCGACGATATGAATCAGGCGGGAAGCCTGCGGAAGAACCGCTTCCATATCGATCTGGAGCGGGCGTCCCGGCTGGGGGGCTATGCCCAGTGTTTTGCCTGCTTCACCACTCCCTTTATGGAGAAACGTCATCATGTGTCGCCCGTCGTCGCCTTTGAGCGGGAGATCGCCACGCTTCAGCGGGAAATGGACAGGAACAAAGACCTGATTTCCATTGCCTATTCTCCGAAGGAAATTGAGGAAAACCGAAAAACCGGAAAGATGTCCGCCATTCTGACGCTGGAAGGAACTGCCGGAATCGGATACGACCCGGAGCTGCTGAGCAGTCTCTGGCTTATCGGCTTCCGCATCTCCAGTCTCGGCTGGAACGAAAAGAATCCCCTCACCGGCTCTCATGAGACGGGCGGCGGGTTAACTGACCAAGGGCGGGCATATGTCAGAGAGGCTCAGAGACTGGGAATGCTGATCGACGTCAGCCATATCAGCGACGAGGGCTTCTGGGATATTATGGATATCACCCAGGCGCCCATTGTCGCCACTCATTCCAACAGCCGCGCTGTCTGGAACAACAGCCGCAACCTGACGGATGATATGTTCCGTGCCATCGCCCAGACCGGCGGCGTGGCCGGGTACAACGTCTGCGCGGAGTTCACCGGGGAGAAGCCCACCTTGGACACCATGTGCGACCACATTCTTCATTTTATGGAGCTTGACCCCAGCGGAAAGCATATTGCCCTGGGCGGCGATCTGGACGGAATTACCGAAATGCCCGCCGGATTTGAGGGCGTTCAGAGCTGGCCTGCCCTTGCCCGGCGTCTGCTGGAACGCGGGCTGGGGGAAGAAACGGTGGGCAACATTTTCTGGAACAATGCCATTGGAGTGATGGAATGTGCTGTATGTGACCACGCGAAATAACCGGGACGCCTACACCGCCCAGCGTGTCCTGCGGGAAAACCGGGGGCCGGACGGCGGGCTGTACGTGCCGTTCCGGGAGCCTGTTTTCTCCCGGGAGGAAATCGACGCTCTGAAAGAGAAATCCTTTCATCAGTGCGTCGCCGAGGTGTTGAACCGGCTGTTCAACACGAAGCTGACCCGGTGGGATGTGGAATTCTGCGTCGGGCGCTATCCTGTCCGGCTGGTGAATCTGCCCCAGCGGATCATTGCCGGGGAATGCTGGCACAATCCGGAATGGACGTTTGACCATCTGGTACACATTCTCGCAGAGCAGCTGCGGGGTGGCTGCCCCGGCACCGACGGCGGTTGGGCGAAAACCGCCGTGGGAATTGCCGTACTGTTCGGCATTTTCGGCGAGTTTGCCCGGGCGGGAATCACGGAGCATGAAAAGCACGTGGATATTTCCGTGGTGTGCGGCAATTTTGACCTGCCCATGAGCGCGTGGTACGCCCGGGCGTGGGGACTGCCCATCGGGAATATCATCTGCTGCTGCAACGAAAACGGGAATTTGTGGAACCTGATCCATCACGGACAGTTCCGCACGGACACCGTCAGCGTCCCCACCGGTACGCCGGAGGCGGATGTGACGCTGCCCGCAGGGCTGGAGCGCTTGATTTACGCCTGCGGCGGACTGGCGGAGGTGGACATTTATCTGGATGCCTGCCGCCGGGGCGGGATGTACTGCCCGAGAGACAGCGTGCTTTCCCGGCTGGGGGAGGGGCTGGATGTCAGCGTCGTCAGCAGCCGCCGCATGATCTCTACCATTTCCGGTATCCGCGGTTCTGCCGGGTATCTGCTGTCGCCCTATGCCGCCCTTGCTTACGCGGGACTGCTGGATTTCCGGGGCAGAACAGGGGAGAGCTGCCATGCATTGGTGCTGGCGGAGAAAAGCCCCATCTGCGATGCCGGAACGGTAGCAAATGCCCTCGGCGTTTCCGAGGATGCGCTGGAACAGTATTTGTAACAGACAGAAATTCCCCCATTGGAGGATACAAATGACACGATATATAAAGACAGCCTGCCTGATTGTGGTCGTTGCCATTGCGCTGGTATCGGCGGTGTTTTTCTCGTACAAATGCATACGGCAAGCTACCGTGGACGCCGCTCCGGAGGAAACAACGGAGATGACCGAGGCCACTGAGACTGTGCCGCCGGAAACCGCAGCGACGACTGTCCCGACGGAGGAAACGGTCCCGGAGGAGACGGCAGCGGAAACGACCCTGCCGGAAGAAACCGTTCCTGTGGAGACCGAAGCGCCGAAGGTCACGATCGACGCGGTTCCCCACTATCACCAGTCGGAATATCCCGACATCCGGTACGGCAATGGCACCATTGCGACCAGCGGAAGCAGCGTCGCCGCGCTGGCTATGGTCGCAACCTATATGACCGACCATGTTTACACCCCCGCCGACATCGCCGATTATGCGGTGCAGTACGGCGGCAGCCATTACAAACGGCTGGAAAAGGTGTCCGATCTGATGCAGATTCCATGGAAACGGGCGCTGAATGTGAACGAGGCGCTGAAAGCCGTCCGGGAAGGGAAAATCGCCATTGCGCTGATGGGGTCGAGGTCGGTGTTTCCGGGAGGAAACCACTTCATCGTCCTGACCGGCGTCACTGAGGACGGAAAAATTTGGGTGCTTGACCCGGATGACAGGGACTACAGTGCGTGGGGCGTGGGCGAGCTGCTGGAAAACGGCTTCCCCGACGGCAAGCTGATCGCGGGTTATGAGGGCGCATGGATCTACGACAAGACGCAGATGCCGGAAGAACCGTTCATCTACGAACCGGAACCGGCGCCCGAGGAATCCCGCTACCCCGGTCTGGAACTGACGGACGCGGAGATCAAGCTGATGGCCGACCTGATTTTCATGGAAGCCCAGAGCGAGCCCTTTGAAGGCCAGCAGGCGGTGGCCGAGGTGATCTTCAACCGCCTGAAATCCGGGAATTTCCAGTCTTCCATCAACAGCATCATATACGCGAAGGATCAATTTGCGGCGGTGAAGAACCTATACCTGGCGAAGCCCACGGACACCCAGTACAAGGCCATTGAACGGGCGCTGAACGGGCCGTATGTGCTGCCCGAGGATGTGGTTTTCTACGCGAAATTCGCCGTGAACAAGAAGATATGGGGGACGATCGGTTCTCATATCTTCTGCTACAGCTATTAGGGTTTTCAGATAGACCCAAACAATTAAGGAGGTGTTCCATGGCTCTGTACGCCATCGGCGACCTGCATCTTTGTCTGGGCGCACCGAAGCCCATGGACATTTTCGGCGGCGCATGGGTTGGTTACATGGACAAGCTCAGAGACGGCCTATCCGTCATCCGGCCGGAGGATACCACGGTTCTGCTGGGGGATTTGAGCTGGGCGTTGGACTTGTCCGGCGCGAAGGCGGATTTTGCATGGATCAACGCCATTCCCGGACGAAAGATCATTCTAAAGGGAAATCACGACTATTGGTGGAGCACGGCGGCGAAATTCCGGAAGTTCTGTGAGGAAAACGGCTTTGGAAACCTGAATCTTCTGAACAACAACTGCTATGAATATGAGGGTGTCGCCATCTGCGGCACCCGGGGGTGGTTTTATGAGGAAGACCGTTCCGGCGAGCATGACGAAAAAGTGTTCAAGCGGGAGCTGCTGCGGCTGGAAGCCTCACTGAAGGCGGCGGGGGATATGCGGAAGATGGTTTTCCTCCACTATCCGCCACGGTACCGTGGATACGAATGTCCGGAAATTTTGCAGCTTCTGGAAAAATACGGCGTCAGCCGCTGCTTTTACGGCCATCTGCACGGGGGAAGTCACGCCCTTGCCATGGAAGGACTGTGGGACGGTGTGGATTTCCGGCTGGTCGCGGCGGATTATACCGGTTTCCGGCCTTACAAGGTCATTCCGTAGCGCAATTATTCAAAACTTTTTTCATAAAAGTGTGGACATTTCCTTGTTTTTCTGATAGAATATATCGGCTGTACAATTATAAATAAATGGTCTCGGTCACGGGAACCAATTAGGAGGATTACTTACAATGAACGTTAAGAGCATCGAAAGAAAAGGCAACGAGGCTACCGTCGTTGTCGAAATCGACAAGGAACTGATGGAGTCCGGTGTCAACAAGGCTTACATGAAGGCCCGCAAGAGCATCCAGCTCCCCGGCTTCCGTAAGGGCAAGGCTCCCAGAAAGATGATCGAGGCCATGTATGGCGCCCACGTTTTCTACGAAGACGGTCTGGAAGAGATTTTCCCCGAGATCTATGACTTCGCCATTGCCAAGCAGGATTTCAAGGCCATCGGCCGTCCCAACCTGACCGACATGCAGATCGGCGACGACAACATCGTCACCCTGACCCTGACCACCGAGGTCTACCCCGAGGTCACTCTGGGCCAGTACAAGGGTCTGGAAGTGGAGAAGGAGGAGGTTAACGTCACCGACGAGCAGGTGCAGGCCGAGTTGGATCGGATGGCGCAGAATGTCGCTTCCACCGAGACCGTGGAGCGTCCCGCCAAGATGGGCGACACCGCCAACATCGACTTCGAGGGCTTCGATAATGGCGTACCCTTCGAGGGCGGCAAGGGCGACAACTTTGACCTGAAGCTTGGCTCCGGCCAGTTCGTTCCCGGTTTTGAGGAGCAGATCGTCGGCATGAGCGCCGGTGAGGAGAAGGACATCGACATCACCTTCCCCGAGGATTACCACAAGGAGCTGGCCGGTAAGGCCGTCGTGTTCCACGTCAAGCTGAACAAGGTCACTGAGACCATCGTTCCCGAGCAGGACGACGAGTTTGCCAAGGACGTTTCCGAGTTCGATACGCTGGACGAGCTGAAGGCTGACATCCGTGCCAAGGCTCTGGAAAATGCCAAGAAGCAGGCTGACAGCGCCTTTGAGCAGGCCGCTGTGGACAAGGCTGCCGAGAATACCACCGTGGATATGCCCAAGGCGCTGGTGGAGAACGAGCTGGACATCCAGATGGAGCGTTTCGGCTATCAGCTGCAGATGAGCGGCTACTCCATGGAGCAGTACGCCAAGATGATGGGCGGCGACGTCAGCACCATGCGCAACGCTTTCCGTCCCGCCGCTGAGAAGCAGGCGAAGATCTCCGTCACTCTGGAGAAGATCGCCGAGGTCGAGGGCATCACCGCTTCCGACGAGGATATCGAGGCGGAATTCAAGTCTCTGGCCGAGCAGTACGAGCTGGAAGTGGACAAGGTCAAGGAAATGGTTCCCATGGACGAGCTGACCGGCAGCATCAAGACCCGCAAGGCGATCAAGGTCATCGTGGACAGCGCCGTTCCCGTAGCCCCCAAGGCCGAGGAGAAGACCGAGGAATAATCCTTAGATAGGAATAACCTTTCCCCGCGATGGTTAGAATGTTTCAAACCCCTGAAAGGAGACATTACCATGAGTTTAGTTCCCTATGTTGTTGAGCAGACCAGCCGCGGCGAGCGCAGCTATGACATTTTCTCCCGTCTGCTGAACGACCGCATCGTGTTCCTGTCCGAAGAAGTCAACGACACCACCGCAAGTCTGGTGGTTGCCCAGCTGCTTTATCTGGAAGCACAGGACCCGGACAAGGACATTCAGTTCTATATCAACAGCCCCGGCGGCAGCGTCACCGCAGGTATGGCCATCTACGACACCATGCAGTACATTAAGTGCGATGTCGCGACCATCTGCGTCGGTCTGGCGGCTTCTATGGGCGCGTTCCTGCTGAGCGCCGGCGCCAAGGGCAAGCGTATGGCGCTGCCCAATTCCGAGATCATGATCCACCAGCCCTCCGCGGGTACCCAGGGTCAGATCACGGATATGGCTATCCACCTGAAGCGTCTGGAAACCGTCAAGGCGCGGATGAACCGCATTCTCTCCGAGAATACCGGACGCTCCATCGAGGAGGTCACCGCCGCCTGCGAGCGTGACAATTTCATGACCGCAGAGGAAGCCAAGGCTTTCGGCCTGATCGACCGGGTGCTGGATCATCATTAAAACAATTCATTAGAAACGAGGTACCGGTGTCATGGCAAAGAACACTGAGCAGCCGCCGATTCGATGCAGCTTCTGCGGAAAGCGGGAGAATCAGGCGTCACGGCTGATTGCCGGTCCTGGGGTGTATATCTGCAGCGACTGTGTCGCTGCCTGCAGCGAGCTTCTGCGGCAGGAAATGGATACGGGCAGCGGGCTGAACGCCCCCGACAAGCTGCCCACACCCGTAGAGATCAAGTCCTTCATGGACAATTACATCGTGGGGCAGGACGAGGCGAAGGTCGCCCTGTCCGTCGCGGTGTACAACCATTATAAGCGTATCTATTTCGGCGCGGATTCCGATGTGGAGCTTCAGAAGAGCAACATTCTGCTCATTGGGCCAACGGGCAGCGGCAAGACCCTCTTTGCCCAGACGCTGGCGAAAATTCTGAACGTTCCCTTTGCCATCGCGGACGCCACTACGCTGACTGAGGCCGGATATGTGGGCGACGATGTGGAGAATATTCTGCTTCGTCTCCTGCAGGCCGCCGATTTTGACGTGGAGCTGGCGGAACGGGGCATTATCTACATCGACGAAATGGACAAAATCGCCCGCAAGAGCGAAAATACCTCCATCACCCGGGACGTTTCCGGCGAGGGTGTGCAGCAGGCGCTTCTGAAAATTCTGGAAGGCACCGTTGCCAATGTTCCGCCTCAGGGCGGCAGGAAGCATCCTCAGCAGGAAATGATTCAGGTGGACACCACCAACATCCTCTTTATCTGCGGTGGCGCGTTCGACGGTCTGGACAAGATCATCGAAAAGCGCACCGATAAGAGCGCCATCGGCTTTGATTCCCCCGTACAGAGCAAGAGCAAGCGGGATGTCGGTACATTGTTCACCCAGGTGGAGCCTCACGATCTGCTGAAATTCGGCATCATCCCCGAGCTTGTGGGACGAATGCCCGTGATCACCACGCTGCGCAGCCTGTCCCGGGACGATCTGGTGCGGATTCTCGTGGAGCCGAAAAACGCCCTGACGAAGCAGTATCAGAAGCTGCTGGAAATGGACGGCGTGGCGCTGGAAATCCAGCCGGAAGCCCTTCAGGCCATTGCCCAGAAGGCGCTAGACCGTCAGATCGGCGCAAGAGGACTCCGGGCGATCATGGAGAAGATCATGACGAAGATCATGTTCCTGATCCCCTCCGATCTGTCCATCCAGAAGGTCATCATCACCCCCGAAGCCGTCGAGGGCGCCGACCCTGGCATCGTGAGGGACACCGCCCATCCCAGAGAAAAAATCTCCGGGCGCAAATAATATCTCTATTCTTCCAAGGGGGTAGTTTTTCTACCCCCTTTTTTCAAAAAGGAGGGAAGAACTTTGACTGAAACCATTTTTGCAGGGAAAATGCCCATCCTTGCTTTGCGGGGACTGTGCGTTTTCCCCGAACAGACCGTTCATTTTGAAGTTGGCCGCAGCAAGTCCATCAAGGCGCTGGAAGCGGCCATGCAGGCCGATCAAAACCTGCTGCTGATTCCCCAGAAGGATTTGCTGGTGGACGACCCGACGCTGAAAGAACTGTATGGCGTCGGCTGTATCGCCAAAGTCAAGCAGGTGCTGAAAACCCAGGGAGAGAATCTGCGGATTCTGGTCACCGGCATCAGCCGGGGCAAGATCACCGAGCTGTCTCAGAGCGAGCCGTACCTTTCCGGCATTGTGGAATCGGCGAGTGTGGAGGAACCGGCGGACACCATTCGCGCCCGCGCGCTGCGCCGGGAGGCCAATTCCCTGTATGGCGTGTATCTGGAGCTGTGCGAGCATCCTGCCCAGACCGTTCAGCTGCGGATGCTGGCCAGCGAGAGCAGCGGCTTTATTGCCGACTCTATCGCCCAGAATTCCGGCATTGACTTCACGGACAAGGCGAAAATGCTCTGCCAGCTGAACAGCGTCCGCCGTCTGGAAACTGCTGTCCAGCTTCTGCGCCGGGAGGTGGAGATGCTCCGGCTGGAAGGGGACATTCAGGAGAAGACCCGCGCCGCCATCGATCAGAACCAGAAGGACTACTTCCTGCGCGAGCAGATGAAGGCCATCCGTGAGGAGCTTGGGGAAGAGGACGACGAGGACGAATTTGATACCTACGCCCAGAGCATTCAGAATCTCCATCTGGAAGCGGAGACGGAGAAGAAGCTCCTGAAGGACGTGGAGCGGCTGAAAAAGCAGCCCTTCGGTTCTTCCGAGGGGGCGGTGCTGCGGAATTATCTGGACACCGTGCTGGAGCTGCCGTGGAATGTCAAGACCAAGGAGCGGGTGGACGTGGCCGCTGCCCGGAAGATTCTGGAGCATGACCATTTTGGACTGGAAAAGGTGAAGGAGCGAATCTTAGAAACCATCGCCGTCCGGGAAATGGCGCCCCAGATGCCGCCCCAGATCCTGTGTCTGGTTGGCCCTCCCGGCGTGGGCAAGACCTCCATTTCCTATTCCATCGCCCGGAGCCTGAACCGGAAAATGGCGAGAATTTCCCTTGGCGGCATTCACGACGAGGCGGACATCCGGGGACACCGGAAGACCTACGTCGGCGCAATGCCCGGCCGTATCATGACCGCCATGACGCAGGCGGGCAGCTGCAATCCGGTGCTGCTGCTGGACGAGATCGACAAATTGGGTTCCGACTACCGCGGCGATCCCAGTGCTGCTCTGCTGGAAGTGCTGGACGCGGAACAGAACCACGACTACCGTGACCATTATCTGGAAATTCCCTTTGACCTGTCCGACGTGCTGTTTATCACCACGGCGAACACCCTGGACACCGTGCCCCGGCCGCTGCTGGACCGTATGGAGATCATCGAGCTTGGCTCCTACACGGATGAAGAAAAGTTCATGATCGCCAAGAACCACCTGATCCCCAAGCAGCTGAAAAAGCACGGTCTGAGAAAGGCGCAGCTTCGCATCACCGACGACGCCATCCGGGAGACGATTTCCTGCTACACCCGGGAATCCGGCGTGCGGAATCTGGAACGCTGCTTCGGCGAAATTTGCCGGAAGGCGGATATGGAGATTCTTTCTCAGGAAACGCCGAAGAAGATCACCGTCACCGGCGGCAATCTGGAAAACTATCTGGGCGTGCGCAAATTCCTGCCCGACCGGCTGCCCTGCACCGATCAGGTGGGGCTGGTCACGGGACTTGCATGGACGAGCGTCGGCGGCGAAACGCTGGAAGTGGAGGTCAACGTCATGGACGGTTCCGGCAAGCTGGAGCTGACCGGAAATCTTGGCGACGTGATGAAGGAATCCGCCCACGCGGCGCTGAGCTACATCCGCGCCAACGCCCAGAAGCTGGGCGTCGCACCGGACTTTTACAAGACCAAGGACATTCACGTCCATTTCCCGGAGGGCGCAGTCCCCAAGGACGGCCCCTCGGCGGGCGTTACCGTCTGCACGGCCATTGTCTCCGCCCTGACGGGGGTCAGCGTGCGGCGGGATATCGCCATGACCGGTGAAATTTCTCTTCGGGGACGGGTCATGCGCATCGGCGGTCTGCGGGAGAAGACCATGGCAGCACTTCGCCACGGCGTGCGCACCGTCATCATTCCCAAGGACAACGAGCGGGATCTGGAGGAGATCGACCAGACCGTCCGGCGTCAGCTGAATTTTATCAGCGCTCAGACTATGGACACAGTGCTTTCCGCCGCGCTGAACCGGCCTTCGGAGGCCAGCCCCACCATTCTGACGGAGCTTCCCGGAGACGTGCGCACCAGGGTGCAAAAGCCCGGTCTGCGCCAGTAACGGAGGAAATACTGTGAATTTTCAGAATGTGGAATTCCTGATTTCCGCCGCTTCCAAGGAGAATTTCCCCACAAAACGGCTTCCGGAGATTGCCTTTGCCGGGAAGTCCAATGTGGGAAAATCCTCGGTCATCAACCGCCTTTTGCAGCGGAAAAATTTTGCGCGGGTAGGGGATAAGCCGGGAAAAACCGTCCATGTGAATTACTTCACGCTGGACGGCACCTGCTATCTGGTCGATCTGCCGGGGTACGGCTTTGCGAAGGTTTCCGCCGACGAGAAGGAACGCTGGGGGCGGCTGATGGAGGATTATTTCGCAGCGAACCGCATTGATCTGGGTGTATTGATCGTGGACTACCGCCATCCGCCCACTAATAACGACATCACCATGGCGCGGTGGTTTCTGGACTCCGGGTGCCCGTTTGTGGTGGTTGCCAACAAGATGGACAAGCTGAAAAAAAGCGAGCTGGAACCGAACCTGAAGGTCATCCGGGAGGATATGGCGCTTCCGGAGGACTGCCCGGTGATCCCGTTCTCCGCGGAGAAGGGGAACGGCCGGGACGAGCTGGTGAAGTACATTCTTGCCGCCGTAAAAAAGTAATACTATTTCCTGATTAAAATCTTTGATTTTAATCAGGAAGGCATCGCCTAATGGCGCTGCCTGTTTTGTGATTTATAAGGAAAGAAATCACAAAACAAGTCTCATATGAACTCCTTGCCCTTTGGGCAATTAAAATCTTTTCTAAAGATTTTAATTGGAGTTCAGTATAAAAAACGCAGGAGCGACCGATCTTGGACGCTCCTGCGTTTTGTTACTCCGCGGGTGTTTTCCTGAGGAAACGGATGATGAACGGGATGCTGAGAAGTCCAGCTATCACATCCGCCGTAGGCTGGGCGATCTGAACTCCGGGCAGTCCCAGCAGGGGAACCCCAATTAGCAGCATGGGAATTGTGACCGCACCGGAACGAATGAGGGACAGAACAGAGGAAATGGTGGGCTGCTGAATGCTCTGGTAGAGCATATTCACCGGTACGGAGAAGGGGATGAACAGCATACCGATCGCCGTATATCGCAGCGCGGTGGAGCCGATGGCAATGACCGCCTCGCTTTTCTGGAAAATCCCGATGATACCCTCAGCACAAATCATGCTGATAACGGAAAAGCTGCCGATGAAGACCAGCCCGAAGCACATGGTGAACACCAGACCTTTTTTCACCCGGTCGTATTTTCTGGCCTGATAATTGAAGGATGCCACCGGCTGGAAGCCCTGCCCGATGCCGAGACCGACGCAGATCAGGAAATTGGAATACCGGTTGACCACGCTCATGGCGGCGATGGCCGCATCGCCGAAGGGCTTTGTCATGTTGTTCAGCAGTCCCATGGTCACGGAGGTCAGCCCCTGCCGGATAAGGGACGGCAGACCAACACGGCAAATTGACAGATAAATTTTAAAGTTCCGGCTGACGGCGCGGAAACGGATGGTGCTCTGCGCCATTTTCAGATACATGATGAGAAGAATGACGAAGCTGACCAGCTGGGAAGCGGCGGTGGCAAGCCCCGCACCGTAGACGCCCATCCCCAGCTTCATGACCAGAATGTAGTCGCCAAGAATGTTCAGAAGTCCGCCGGCGGTAAGCCCGATCATGGCATAAAAAGCTTTGCCCTCGTAGCGAAGGCCGTTGTTGAGGATCAGGGAACATATAATCGTCGGCGCAGCCAGAAATACCCAGAAGCCGTAGTCCATGGCGTAGGGGGCAATGGTGTCAGTGCTGCCCAGAAAATGCACCAGCGGCCTGAGAAACGCAAGGCCAAACACGCCGATCACCAGCCCCAGCCCCATGCCGGTGAAGAAGGAAGTGGAAATGTACATGGTGGCTTTGTCAGCGTCCCTGTCCGCCAGCGCCCGGGAAACGTAGGTGCCGGCGCCGTGGCCGAGCATGAAGGCCAGACCCTGCATAATGGCCTGAACGGTAAAGAGAATGCCCGTCGCGGCCTGAGCGCTCTCGCCCAGCGTGCCGACAAAATAGGTGTCCGCCATGTTGTAAATGCTGGTGATGAGCATGGAAATGGTGGTTGGAATGCCGAGATTCAGAATCAGCCGGGAAACCGGCGTTTCCGTCATTTTTCGGTAATGTGCCTCCGAATCGGTCAAGATATAGCCTTCTTTCTGCTTTTTTGTATATTATAACACGGATTTTTTGCCGATTCAATGGCATTTTCATCGGCTTTTAGGGCAGCACCGCACAATTCGGCAAGAAGTCTCAGGCAGGATTTTTGTTCCAATTCAAAGTTCCGAAAATGGAGGAATACTGTATGTATTTCCCATTTTCGGAACTGCGGAAGTGGAGCAAAAAGACGGCTGAGACTCGCAGACGCAATTGTGCGGTGCTGCCTTAGGTAAAAAGGGCACGGGCTGGTTTTTCAGCCCGTGCCGTTTGTCAATTACTGGTTTGCCTTGGCGGCTTTCAGAGCCTGCGCCAGCTGATCGGGGCAGGAGGTGGACTTCATGCCGCACTTGACGCCCTCGATACGGGCGATGACGTCGTCAACGTCCATCCCTTCCACCAGCTTGCCGATGCCCTTCAGGTTGCCGTTGCAGCCGCCTACAAACTGAACATTCTTGACCTTGTTGTCCTCAATGTCGAAGAAAATCTTCTGGGAACAGGTGCCTTTTGTCTTGTATTCGTACATGCCGATTTCCTTTCTATACAATAATATCTGTCAGTTCTGCGCCAACCAGATCCGCGAGGGGCTGGGGCGGAACGATCATCTGATGTCCTCTGGCGCCGGCGGAGACGGCAATCTCATCCCACAGCGTGCAGGTTTCGTCAATAAAGGTGGGGTAGCGTTTTTTCATGCCCACGGGACTGCATCCGCCACGGATATAGCCGGTCAGGCCGAGAAGTTCCTTGACGGCCACCAGCTCCATATTCTTGTCCCCGGCGGCCTTGGCGGCCTTTTTCAGATCCAGCTCGCAGCAGACGGGAATGCAGAACACGTTGATGCCCGTCTTTTCGCCCCGGGCGACCAGTGTCTTGAAAACCTGTTCCTCCGGCATTCCGATGGCCTGTGCGGCATGGACGCCGCTCAAATCCTGCTCGTCGAATTCGTAAAACGCTTCGCGGCAGGGGATTCCCGCCTGCTGAACCAGACGGACTGCGTTTGTTTTTGTAGCCATATCATCACCATACCTTATTATACGACAAAACGCAGCCGCTTTCAAGTGTGAATTGCGAAAAACCGGTTATCCTATGGGGGAGGAGGTTACGATATGAGCGAAAACAAAGACGCGGAAATGAAAAAACAGGAGCGGGAGCAGATCGTGGAGCTTGGCTCGGACATTACGAAATCCAGCAAGGGAAGCATCTACACCCTCACCATCATCGGTCAGGTGGAGGGGCACATGATCGCCCCGGAAACGGTGAAGACCACCAAATATGAGCATGTTCTGCCGCTGCTGGCCGGAATCGAGGAAAGCGACGACGTGGACGGTCTGCTGCTGCTTCTGAACACAGTGGGCGGTGACATTGAGGCAGGTCTGGCCATTGCGGAGATGATCGCTGGGATGAAAAAGCCCACGGTGTCTCTGGTGCTGGGCGGCGGACATTCCATCGGTATCCCTCTGGCAGTATGCACGAAAAAGAGCTTCATTACCCCGACAGCCAGCATGACGGTGCATCCCGTGCGGATGACGGGGCTGGTAGTCGGCGCACCCCAGACCTTCCGGTATTTTCAGCGGATTCAGGAGCAGATTGCGGATTTTGTCACATCGAACTCCCGCATCAGCCGGGAGGACTTCGAGCATTATATGATGGCGACGGGGGAGATCGCCACGGACGTGGGAACGATTCTCTACGGCAAGGAAGCGGTGGCTTCCGGCCTGATCGACAAGCTGGGCGGGCTGAATGATGCGCTGTCCACGCTGCACAGGATGATCGAGAAACAGAAAAAATAGCTTTCACCGCGCAGGCACAGCCGATTTTGGCTGTGCCTGCGCGGACAAAAAATAAGACTGGAAATTCTCTCTGACCTATGCTATAATAAAGTGAATTATTATGTTGTAGGAGGGGCAGACTTGGACTTAAACTGGCTTGAGAGTTTCTTATACGGTCTGTTTTCCGGGCTTGCGGATATTCTGCCCGTTTCCGCCGAAGCCCACCGCATTCTGGTGCTGAAATGCTTCGGCATTCAGAGCAGCACGGAGCTGATGAAGCTGTTCGCGCATCTTGGCGTGTTCGGCGCGATGTATTTCAGCTGCCGCAAGCAGATCGTCCGCATTCATCGGGCGCGCCGCCTGGCGCGGGTGCCCAAACGCCGCCGCCGTCGGCCGCTGGATACCCGGAGCCTGATGGATTTCAGCCTGCTCAGGACGATGCTGATTCCCGTGATTCTCGGATTTCTCCTGAACCGGTACGTGGAGCCGCTGAAAGAAAAGCTGATCTGGATCGCCGTATTGCTGTTCCTGAACGGCATTATCCTGTACTTACCCCAGTTTTTCCCCACCAGCAACCGGGACAGCCGGATGCTATCCCGGGTCGAGGGACTCCTCGTAGGGTTGGGCGGCGCGCTGGGAATTTTGCCGGGCGTTTCCGCCGTGGGTTCTGCGCTGTCCGTTGCCAGCATCTGCGGCGTGGAGCGGAGCTACGGTCTGAACATGGCGCTGCTGATGAACATGTTTATTCAGGTCGGTTTGATCGTGCTGGATGTGCTGGCGCTGATATCGGTAGGGGCGGGAACGCTGTCGTTCCTGATTCTCATCCGATATCTGGTGACTGCCGCTGTGTCTTTTGGCGCCGCGTTGCTGGGCGTGAAGCTCATGCGTCTGCTGGCCGCCAATAACGGCTATGCGCTGCTGGCGGTCTACTGCTGGGGTGTGGCGCTGTTTACCTTTATTCTGAATCTGATGGCTTAATGGGAGGAAATTATGGCTGAGAAGAAAACGGCCAGTCGGGCCGAGCAGGCGGTTTCGGGCGCGAAGAAGAAAACGTCATCCGGTTCCGCTTCCAAACCTTCCGGAAAAAAGAGTACGTCTGCCAAGAACACCAAGTACAAGACGGAATATGAGCGTGCCGTTCCGCCGCATTTTCTCATTGCGGCGGTCAGCATACTGCTGTTTGCGCTGTTTGTTGTCATCAGCGTGAACCCGGATGGTTGGTTGCTGGAAATCATTCAGTCCGTTGTGCTGGGTCTGGTTGGACAGGCCGGATTTTATTTTGCCATTCCGGGACTGTTATACCTGTTCGTCATCCACACCTTTGGCCGGAAAAACGCCCCGACCATGCGCAGCGTCTGCACATTGATTTTCGTATTTTTGTGCGGGTGCATTTACCACCTTGCCATGCAGGAGCAGGAGATGTCGAAGGGCTTTGCCCTGATCGCCGACCTGTATACCGGCGGCGTAGCGGGACGCACAGGCGGCGTTCTCTGCGGCGGCGCGGCCATGCTGGTGCGCTGGCTCTGCGGCAAAACGCTGGCCTTTGTGTTCTGCGTGTTTTTCGCAATTCTGACGCTGCTTGGGGCAATGAATATCACCATTCCCAGCATTATCAGAGCCATTGCCAACCGCCCCAAGGACGATTATGTGGAGGAAGACGATGAGGACTACATAGACCCGGCGACGGCTGTAGTCAACAATATTGCGAGCAAGCAGATCGCCCGCAAGCGTCAGCGCCGGGAACAGCAGCGGGCGAGGGAGAACGCCCCGGAAGAAACACCGCCGGAGACGCCCCAGCAGCTTCCGCCGGAAAAGCAGCCGCGTCCTGCCCCAAAGCAGGAAAAAAACCATGCTCCCGCACCGCAGGATGAAATCAAGCAGGTTCCCGGCAAGGGTGCGGCGTTCATGGAGCGTATCGACGGAGACATCAACGCGCCGCTGTCCGGCACGGCCGAATACGTGAAGGACGAAACGCCGCCGGTTCCCGAACCGCTCCCCGCGCGTCCCGCTCCAGCGAAGCCCGTCCGGGTGGAAGGGGAGGACATCGGGGAAAAGCTGCCCAGCAAAATGCCGGAATTTGTGCCAAACGCGCCTATCCCACCCGCACCCAAGCTGGATGAAGGCAAGGTAAAGCCCGCTTCGGAGGCAAAGTCCGGGAAGGTCACCACCAAGGAAGCCGCCCAATCCGCCCGGCAGGTCGCCGCGGAGATCGCCCAGACCCAGGGGGTGCAGCAGCCGGATTACTGCTTCCCGCCGCTGGATCTGCTGAAACGCCCGGTGCGTGCCGGGACGGACGGCACGGAGGAAATGCGGGAGAATTCCCGCCGCCTCAATGAGACCCTCGCCAGCTTCAATATCGACGCCCACATCATCAACGTCACCCGCGGCCCCAGCGTCACCCGCTACGAGGTGGAGCTGGACAAGGGCGTCCGCCTGAACAAAATTACAGGCTGTGCCGATGATATCGCCCTGAGCCTGGGCGCGTCCGGCGTCCGGATTGCCGCCGTTCCCGGAAAGATCTCCGTGGTGGGCATCGAGGTGCCGAACCGCGCGGTCACGACGGTCTCCCTGCGGGAGGTTATCGATTCCACCGAGTTTGCCAAGGCAAAATCCATGACCTCCATTGCGCTGGGCAAGAGCATTGACGGAAGCTGCATCGTGGGTAACATTGCCAAAATGCCCCATCTGCTGATCGCCGGTACCACCGGTTCCGGTAAATCCGTGTGCATGAATTCCATCATCATTAGCCTTTTGTACAAGGCAGGTCCCGACGATGTGAAGCTCATCATGGTTGACCCCAAGATGGTGGAGCTGGGCATTTACAACGGCATTCCCCATCTGCTGATCCCCGTGGTCACCGACCCCAAGAAGGCTGCGGGCAGTCTGCAATGGGCGGTGACAGAAATGCTTCGCCGCTACAGAATGATGTCCGACATGGGCGTCCGGGATCTGGAATCCTACAACAGCATCGTTACCGCCGAGGAGGACGGCCAGAAGCTCCCTCAGGTGGTCATTATCATCGACGAGCTGGCGGATTTGATGATGGTCGCCGCCAAGGAGGTGGAGGATTCCATCTGCCGTATCGCGCAAATGGGCCGCGCCGCCGGTATGCACCTGATCATTGCCACCCAGCGTCCCTCTGCCAACGTTATCACCGGCCTGATGAAGGCGAATATCCCGTCCCGAATCGCGTTCTCCGTGGCCTCCGCTATGGAATCCCGCATCATTCTGGACACCATGGGCGCGGAAAAGCTGGTGGGCAAGGGCGATATGCTGTATGCCCCCATCGGCTGCGGCAAGCCTCTGCGTGTGCAGGGCTGTTTCGTCACCGACACCGAGGTCGAGGCCGTGGCCGGGTATGTCAAGGACAACTACACGGCGGATTACAGCCAGCAGGTGCTGGACGAGATCGAGAAAAAAGCCCAGCAGACCGGCAAAAAGCCGGCGAGCGTGTCCGACCCCGACCCCACCGACGAGGAGCTGGAGGGTGACGAAATGCTGCCCGCCGCCGTGGATGTGATTCTGGAGACCGGACAGGCTTCCGTCTCCATGCTCCAGCGCCGTCTGAAGCTGGGCTATGCCCGCGCGGCGCGAATCGTGGACGAAATGGAGGAAAAGGGCATTGTAGGCCCCTTCCAAGGCTCCAAGCCGAGAGCTATTCTGATCACGAAGGAACAGTGGGCGTCTATGAAGGGCGGCCAGACGGAACAGATGGGCTTTGACGATCTGGACTCCGTGCCGGATGAACTGATGTAATGATTTAAAACGCCCGGACGAAAACGTTCGGGCGTTTGACTATTACAGCACATACAAGATTTAATCAGCATGGAAGTCCGCCTGTTCCACCCGATAGTACCGAAATATTCCTTCTTCTTTGACGAAGCGAAATCCCACCTTTTCAAGAACGTGCTGACTGCATGTGTTCTTAAGAACAGCATCGGCGTTGACCGCAAGCATCCCCAGCTTCTCAAAAGCGTATTTGATTGCCAGCTTTTCCGCTTGCGTCCCATAACCTTTGCCCTTCACGGAATCATTTTGCATGTGAATACTCAGCGTACACTCTTTCCTGTCGCGGTCTATTTGCTTTAGCTGCAACTCCCCAATCACCTCGGCATCAAGCATAATTGCGAATACAACCCTCGACACATCCTGCTTCGATTCAAAATACCGGTTTACAGCATCTTCGTTATAGGTGTATGGCTTGAACAGCTTCATATCCATATAAATGGATGCGTCATTTGTCCACCCTTTATAAAGGTCGTGACATAACTCCCTTGTCATGATCTGTAGGCTGATCTGTCCCATTTAATCTTCTCCGATTCCGATTTGCAGGTATGGGCGCTTTTACGGAGCCAGCCGGACTGCCGCGTCCAGAATGGCGTTTGCGGCGCTTTCCTTGGATTGCAGCGGAAGCTCAGTGGTTTCGCTCCGGGTAATGATCGTGATTACATTCGTGTCAACCCCGAAGCCAGCGCCGGACTGCTTGAGATTGTTGGCGCATATCATGTCCACGTTCTTCTTTACGAGCTTTTCCCGGCTGTTTTCCACCATGTTCTGGGTCTCCATGGAAAAACCGCAGATGACTTGTCCCGGGACGCGGTTTTCCCCGAGATATTTCAGGATGTCCCGGGTGCGTTTCAGAGGAATGGACATGTCGCCCTCGGACTTTTTGACCTTGTTGTCGCTGTAATTTGCCGGGGTGTAGTCCGCCACCGCCGCCGCTTTGAAAATAAAGTCGGATTTTGGGGCGTTGGCGGCCACGGCTTCAAACATATCCTGAGCGGAAACGACGGGAACTACGGTCACAAAGGGCGGGGGGGCGATGGCCGTGGGGCCGGAAACCAGAGTCACGTCCGCGCCCCGGAGCATGGCCATTCTGGCGATGGCGTAGCCCATTTTCCCGGTGGAATGGTTGGTCAGATACCGGACGGGGTCGATGGCCTCCTGCGTCGGCCCGGCGGTGACAAGCACCTTTTTCCCGGCAAGATCGTGAGGGAAGGCCAGCTGACGCAGGATATATTGCAGAATTTCCTCCGGCTCCGGCAGCTTGCCCTTGCCCACGGCGCCGCAGGCGAGACGTCCGCTGGCAGGTTCGATGACTTCCCAGCCATAACGGCGCAGAAGCGCCAGATTGTCCTGGGTCACGGGATTTTCGTACATATTGGTGTTCATGGCGGGGGCGATGAGTTTGGGGCAGCGGCAGGCGAGAATCGTGGTGGTGAGCATATCGTCCGCCAGCCCGTGGGCCAGTTTCGCGCACACATTGGCCGTGGCCGGGGCGACGATCACAAGATCAGTCCGTTCCGCCAGAGCGATATGCTCCACCTGATGGGAGAAATTCCGGTCGAAGGTGTTCACCATCGTCCGGCGGCCGGTGAGCTGCTCGAAGGTCAGGGGTGTGACGAATTGGGTGGCGTTTTCGGTCATGACGACCTCCACCGCGGCGTGCTGCTTGACAAGGGCGGAGGCCAGCGCGGCGGCCTTATAGGCGGCGATTCCGCCGGTAACGCCCAGAAGGACGGTTTTTCCTTTCAGCATAGGGAACCCTCCAGAATAGAAAATTGCTTACGCTCATTATATCCCGATTTTGAATCGCTGTAAAGATGATTTTTTTCTTGTATTTTCCGCCGCACCCTGCTATAATACTCTCGGAGTGAAAGCTCCCAAATTTGCGCTGTATCTTCATAAGAAGAACGGCAGCAGGAGGTAATTTCATATGGAAAAAAGGAAAATGAACACCCGGTACATGGCGACCCTCGCTATGTTCTGCGGTGTTCTGCTGGTCATGGGCGTTACCGGAATCGGTTTCATTCCACTTCCGGTGATCAAGGCCACAACCATGCACATCCCGGTCATTCTGGGCGCGGTTTTGCTCGGCCCCGGCGCGGGTGCTGTCCTTGGGGGCGTGTTCGGGCTGTGCTCCATCTGGGCAAATACCACCAGCCCCGGACTGCTGGCATTTGCGTTTTCGCCCTTTATGACCACGGAGGGTCTGCCAGGAGTGCTGAAAAGCCTGTGGATCGCACTGGGGTGCCGGATTCTGTTTGGCGCGATTGCGGGATGGCTGTGGAAGCTGTTTAAGAAGCTTACGAAGCAGGACTTTGCGGCGCTGCCCCTGACTGCGGCAGTTTCCACGCTGTGCCACACAATTCTCGTCATGGGCAGCATTTATGTGCTGCTTGCCCAGCAGTACGCACAGGCGAAAAACGTGGCCATTACCGCCGTTTTTGGACTTGTGATGGGGACGGTCACGGCGTCCGGAATCCCTGAGGCTATTATTGCCGCCATTCTGGTGACCGTCATCGGAAAGGCGCTGCTGCACCTTTCGGAGCGGATGAAAAAACGTTAAGGAGAGATCGTTATGCTGCTTGCCATTGACATCGGTAATACCAATCTGGTCATCGGCTGTATTGAAAATGATAAAATTCTGTTCAAAGCCCGCATTGCCACCGACGCCACCCGCACCTCCGACCAGTACGGCGTGGAGATCAAAAACATGATGGAAGCCTTCGGCGTGCAGGTGAAGGATATCGACGACTGCATCATTTCCTCCGTCGTGCCGCCGGTGTTCAATTCGGTCAAAACCGGTGTCATCAAGGTCATCCGGAAGCAGCCCATGGTGGTCGGCCCCGGGCTGAAAACCGGGCTGAACATCCACATGGACGTTCCCAGTCAGGTAGGCAGCGACCGCATCGTCATCGCCGTGGCCGCCCTCGCCGAGTACGAAGCGCCCATGATTCTGATGGACTTAGGAACGGCAACCACCATTGAGGTGGTGGAGCCGAACAATATGTATCTGGGCGGCATCATTTTCCCGGGCGTCCGGGTCTCGCTGGACGCGCTGACCAGCCGCACCGCTCAGCTTCCCGGCATCAGTCTGGACAAGCCGAAGCATGTCATCGGAAAGAACACAGTGGACTGTATGCGCAGCGGCATGATGTACGGTACCGCCGCCATGCTGGACGGACTGGTGGAGCGAATCGAAGCAGAGCTGGGACACAAGTCCACACTCATTGCCACCGGCGGCCTTGCCCAGTTTATCACACCGCTGTGCAAACGGGAGATCATTCTGGAGAAAGACCTGCTTTTGAAGGGCCTGAACGTCATTTACAAGAAAAATAAGCGGTAACGGAAAGCCGGCAGCACTGCGCTGTCGGCTTTTGCATCCGAAAATCCTTTCTGCGGCGGGGTGCTATTATTGCGCCCCGCCACATAGTCTTTGGCAGGAGTGATGCAAATGATGTGCGCATGGAAACAGCTGCTGTCCGTCTTGCCGCCAAGACTTCGGCCGGAGGTGGACAGGTTGGGGAAAAACGCTTTGCAGGAGCTGCGGCTTCGGCTGGGGATGCCGCCGGAGCTGGTTTTGAGCGGGGAAAGCCGCTGGCTTGGGTGCTGCGTCAGCCGGGAAGACCTGAATTACTGCATCAACGCCGCCAGCCGTTATTCTCCCTGGGCGGCGGCGACGACCGCGCAGGGCTATCTCACCGCCCCCGGCGGACACCGTATCGGCCTGTGCGGCGAGGTGGTCTGCAAGGATGGCATTGTGACTGGCATCCGGGAAATCAGCTCCCTGTGCATCCGTGTCGCGAGAGACTTTCCGGGAATCGCCAGACGGGCGGCGGACGCCACCGGCTCCATTCTGATTCTGGGCGCGCCCGGGTGGGGAAAGACCACCCTTCTGCGGGATCTGATCCGGCAGATCGGGGAAAAGCAGTGCGTCAGCGTGGTGGACGAGCGGGGCGAACTGTTCCCGGAGGGACTGGAACGGGGGAAGAAGACGGACGTCCTCACCGGCTGCCCCAAGTCCCCGGGAATCGACATGGTGCTCAGAACCATGGGGCCGGACTGCATCGCCGTGGACGAGATCACGGCGGAGGCGGATGCCCGTGCGCTTCTCCGGGCGGCAAACTGCGGCGTGCGGCTGTTGGCAACCGCCCACGGCACGTCGGCGGCGGACCTGCGGCGCAGGTCGGTCTACCGTCCGCTGGCGGAAAGTGGGGTGTTCCAAACGCTTCTGATTTTACGGCAGGACAAGTCCTTCCGGGCGGAGAGGGCGGCGCTATGAGCTACAGATGGTTTGGCGCGGCGCTGGTCATCGCGGGCTGCGGTGGTTTCGGGTTTTCCATCGCTTCCGGGTACAAGCGGGAGGAAGGAATCCTCCGGCAGCTGCTCAGAGCGCTGAATTACATGGAGTGGGAGCTTCAATACCGCCTAACGCCCCTGCCGGAGCTTTGCCGTCAGGTGGGGAAGGAAACGAGGGGGACACTCCGGGAAGTGTTTTTCAATCTCGCGCGTGAGCTGGAATGGCAGACCGCCCCGGACGCGGCCAGCTGCATGACCGCCGCGCTGAAACGCAGTCACGAGCTGCCCCGGCGGGTACGGGGAATCATGAAACAGCTGGGGCATACCCTTGGCCGGTTCGATCTTCCGGGGCAGAAGCAGGGCTTAGAGGAAGTGCGGGAATCATGCCGCATGGAGCTGGAAGCTCTGGGGAAGAACCGGGAAACACGTCTTCGCAGCTACGGGACGCTGGGATTATGCGCCGGTGCGGCGCTGGCGATTTTGTTTCTATGAGTATGGACATTGACCTGATTTTCAAAATTGCTGCCATCGGCATCATCGTATCTATCCTCAATCAGGTGCTTTCCCGTTCCGGCCGGGAGGAGCAGGCCACCATGACCAGCTTAGCGGGGCTGGTGGTCGTGCTGATGATGCTGGCGCAGAAGATCGCCGATCTGTTTGATCTGGTGAAGACCCTGTTTGAATTCTGATGAGCCTGTTCTGGAAGGCCGCGGCGGCGGTGCTGCTGGCGGTGGTGCTGGGGCTTTCTCTGGGAAAGCAGAAGGATATCGGCGTTCTGCTGACCATGGCGGTGTGCTGTATGGTCACCATGATCGCCATTTCCTATCTGGAGCCGGTGCTGGACTTCCTGCGTGAGCTGGAGACGCTGGGAGACCTGCAGGGGGACATGCTGGGCATTCTCTTAAAAGCGGTGGGCATCGGGCTGGTGTCGGAGATCGCCGGACTGGTCTGCACTGACGCGGGAAACGGCTCCCTCGGAAAAACGCTGCAAATGCTTGGCTCGGCGGTGATCTTATATCTGTCTCTTCCCATTTTCACCGCCATGCTGGAACTGATACGGGAGATTTTACGAGAGTTATGAGCAAATTGATTTTGGCGGTGGCGTTGATATTTGCGCTGGCGATACCTGCTTCCGCTGTGGAATTTACGGCTCCACAGGTGCCGGAGAAAGGGGCGGAGCTGATGCCGGAGGACACCGGCTCCTTTGCCGCCGGACTGACGGAGCTGCTTCGGGACGCGGTTCTGGGACTTCGGCCGGATTTGAAGGAAGCGTCCAAGGTCAGCCTTGGGGTGATCGCGGCAGTGATGATGGTATCATTGCTCCAATCCTTTTCCGGAAGTGTGAAGACCGTCGCAAACCTTGTGGGGGCGACAGCCATTGCGGCGGGGCTGCTGCTGAGCGCAAATTCCCTGATTTGTCTGGGGTCGCAGACTGTGACGGAAATCAGCGAGTATGGAAAGCTGCTGCTTCCCGTCATGACGGCGGCCATGGCGGCGCAGGGCGGGGCGGCGTCCTCCACGGCGCTGTACGCCGGGACGGCGGTGTTCGACTCGGTGCTTAGCTCCCTGATTTCCCGGATGCTCGGCCCCATGGTGTACCTGTTTCTGGCGCTGTCGGCGGCAAACGGCGCAATCGGGGAGAATATTCTGGGAAAATTGCGGGATTTGGTCAAAAACGTCGTCAGCTGGAGCCTGAAAACCATATTGACGGTGTTCACGACCTATATGACCGTCACCGGCGTGGTCAGCGGCACTACCGACGCGGCGGCGCTGAAAGCAACGAAGGTCACCATTTCCTCCGTAGTCCCCGTGGTGGGCGGAATTTTGTCCGACGCTTCGGAAGCGGTGCTGGTCAGCGCGGGGCTAATGAAAAACGCGGCGGGCATTTATGGAATTCTGGCGGTGCTGGCGGTATTCCTAAGCCCGTTTCTGAAAATCGGCGTCCACTATCTGATATTGAAACTGACAGCCGCCGTATGCGGCATCTTCGGAGAAAAGGGACTGACGGAGCTGATCGGGGATTTTTCCACAGCTATGGGACTTCTGCTCGCCATGACCGGCTCGGAGTGCCTGCTGCTGCTCATCAGCACGGTGTGTTTTCTGAAAGGAGTGGGATAATGGAGGCGCTTCGGCAATATGTTATTTCTGTGGTAGCTGCCGCCATGCTCTGCGGCATTGTGGTCAGGCTGTTCCCCAATGGAAGCGGCAAGCAGATGGGGAAGCTGATCTGCGGGCTGTTTCTGGCGTACACCGTTCTGAGTCCCATTTCGAGGGTGGATTTTTCCAAATTGCCGGACTTTTCCCTGCGGTACATGGATGACGCGGAGGACGCCGCTGCGATGGGAGAAAATCTCGCGCGGGATTCCATGGCGGATATCATAAAGGAAGAAACGGAAGCATATATCTTGGACAAAGCCGCAGACCTCCATGCGAACCTGCGCGTTGAGGTCACCGTTGGCGAAGACAATCTCCCGGCGGCAGTCACGATCTCCGGGGAGGCGTCCCCTTACGCCCGGCGGCAGATACAGGCCATGATCGCAAATGATCTGGGTATTTCAAAGGAGAATCAGAAATGGATTGGGTAACGCTGAGAAGCAGGGGAAAGGAGCTGGTCAGGAAATACCGCTATGTCCTTTTGGTGGTGCTGGCAGGGCTTTTTCTCATGGCGCTGCCCGACGGAAAAAACACAAAAGCAGCCCCGGAACCCGCCGCTGCGGAAACGGAACCCCGGCAGGACCTGCAAACCGGGCTGGAAGAAATTCTCAGCCAGATACAGGGCGCGGGCAGGGTGCGGGTGCTTCTGACCCAGCGGGAAGGGGAGCGGACGGTATACCAGACGGACGAGGATTCCACATCCTCCGGCATCCGGTCGGACACGGTTTTGCTCAATGGCTCTGACCGTTCTCAGACCGGGCTTGTGCAGCAGGTCAATCCCCCTACTTATCTCGGCGCGGTCATCGTATGCCAGGGGGCGGACAGCGCGTCCGTCCGGCTTGCCATCGTATCAGCGGTGGGCAGCGTCACCGGGCTGTCCACCGACAAAATAACCGTTTTGAAAATGAAATGAATGATTGGAGGCATTTTTATGAAGGTATGGAAGAAGAATCTGATTGCGGCGGCGATTTTGGTGACGGTATGCGCAGGCATCTACGTCAACTGGCGCTACACCGAGGATCAGGCGGCGGCAAATCTCACGGATACGCTGGACACGGAAAAGGTCATGTCCGACGACAATCTGGTGCTCAGCGAGGACATGGCAGCCATCTCCGCCGGGGAAGACGTGGCGACCACCTCCACCGACTACTTTGCCGCCGTCCGGCTGTCCCGGCAGCAGGCGAGGGACAACGCCGTGAATCTTTTGCAGGAAGCCATGTCCTACAGCGAAAGCTCCAAGGAAGCGGAGTCCGCGGTAGAGCTGGAGCAGATCGTGCAGACTGCGCTGAGCGAAGCCCAGATCGAAAGCCTGATCATTGCGAAGGGCTATGCCGACTGCGTGGCCTACATGTCCGGCGAGGGCATTTCCATTGCGGTGGCTTCCCCTGAGGGCGGCTTGCAGCGGGAGGACGTAGCCGTCATCGCGGACATCGTCATGGCGCAGTCCGACTATTCTCTGAACGATATCCGTGTTGTGGAAGTACAGTGAGTTTAAGCCCCGGATGAAGGCCATCCGGGGCAATTTTGTAAATCCGTGCTTTGCAAGCAGAAAACAGTTGTATTTTTCTGGATTTGTGGTACAATAAACAAAAGTATGTCAAGCCCACGGGCAGGACAAACATTTAGGAGGTAAAACCTTATGGCTGAATATAAGCAGTACATCACCCAGATTCAGGAAAATGGCAGCGTCATGATCTCTGAGGACGTGGTAGCGACCATCGTGGCTCACGCTCTTTCTGAGGTAGAGGGCGTCGGCTCTCTGGGCATCAAGCCCGGCGTCAGCATCGCAGACTTTGCCAATAAAAAGAATTGGGGCAAGGGGCTGAAGATCCTGATCGCGGAGGATAACACCCTTACCATCGAGTGCGGCATTATGGTCTGCTACGGCTACAGCGTCGTGGACGTGGCGAAGGACGTGCAGGCGGCAGTGACCGCCAGCGTGGAGTCCATCACCGGCACGAAGGTCGAGAGCGTCTCCGTCAACGTCTGCGGCATCGTCCACAAGTAAGGTCGGGCGGTATGAAAAGAGGCGACGCCAGAGAACTGGCAGTACATCTGATTTACGGCCGGGCGTTTACCGGCGAGGAGCCGGAGCAAGTGGTTTCCACCCGTCTGGACAAGGAATATTACGGAAAACTGGCCGAGGAAAATGAAGTATATGCCCAGCGCCCTGACCGGTTCCAGCTGCGCTATATCGACTCGGTGGTCACCGGCGTTGCCAACCGGGAGGACGAGCTGGACGACGTAATCCGGCAGTTTTCCATCGGCTGGGACATCAGCCGCATTTCCAAGCTCGCCCGGTGCATTCTCCGGCTGGCGATCTACGAAATCCTTTACGTGGACGACGTTCCCACCGGCGTTGCGGTAGCCGAAGCGGTGCGCATTGCGAAAAAATACGACGGCGACGATACCGGCGCGTTTATCAACGGAATCTTAGGCAGCTTTGTCCGCAGCCGGAACACGGAGACGGAAGCCCCCCAAGAGGAAGCAAAATGAGCGTCATCGGCATCGACACCAGCAATTACACTACCTCCATCGCCTTTTTTGACGGTGAGGGAGGCGAGAATTGCTCCCGCCTTCTGCCCGTCAGGCAGGGGGAGCTGGGTCTGCGTCAGTCCGACGCGGTATTTGCCCATATCAAAAGCCTGCCGGAGCTTTCCGGCAGGCTGTTTTCCCATATTCAGAAGGACGCCATCACGGCGGTGGGCGTCAGCACCCGTCCCCGGGCGGTGGAGGGGAGCTATATGCCCTGCTTCATGGTTGGCTACTCCCATGCAAAGCTGTTGTCGGACGCTCTGGGCGTGCCGCTGGCGGAGGTTTCCCACCAGCAGGGACACGTGGCCGCGTCATTGTGGAGCGCAGGACGGCTGGATTTGATGGAGAAAACCCATCTTGCATGGCATTTGTCCGGTGGTACCACGGAGCTGCTTCTGGTAGAGCCGGAGGGCAGAAATGTGAAGTGTACCCGCATCGGCGGCACCACGGACATTTCCGCCGGTCAGCTGATTGACCGGACGGGACAGCTTTTGGAGCTGCCGTTCCCATCGGGCAAGCATCTGGACAGCCTCAGCCGGGAAGCGACGGGGAAGGATGTGTTCCGCGTCAAGTGCAGGAACAGCGAATTTTCCCTTTCCGGCGTGCAGAATAAGGTGCAGCAGTTCCATGCCGCCAGCGCTGACCCTGCCGAAACTGCGGCTTACGCTCTGCGGTGCGTTGCGAGCGCGGTATATCAGGCGACGGCGCAGGCGCTGGAAGCCTATCCGGGGCTGAGCGTGGTGTTTTCCGGGGGCGTTGCGTCCAATTCCATGCTCCGGGAGCTGACCGCGTCGCTCCATCCCGTTTTTGCACAGCCGCAGTTTTCCACGGACAACGCCATGGGCGTCGCCGTGCTGACAAAACGACTGACGGAGGAATAAAATGGCTCAGAACGTTCTGTCCATCACCCAATTAACCGAATACATCCGCGGACGGCTGGACGACGACCCTTTTCTGGGGCAGGTGGCCGTCCGGGGCGAGATCAGCAATTATAAGGTCTACCCATCTGGGCACCACTATTTTACGCTGAAAGACGAAGGGGCGGCATTGAAGTGCGTCATGTTCAAGGGCAATGCCATGCGTCTGCGCTTCCGGCCGGACAACGGCATGAAGGTCATTGCCATGGGCAAGGTCACGGTCTACCCCAGAGACGGGGCGTATCAGCTGTACTGCGCCGCCATGGCCATGGACGGCGTGGGCGACCTGTACGCCGCCTTTGAGCAGCTGAAGAAAAAGCTGGCGGCGCAGGGGTTATTTGACCCAGCCCACAAAAAGCCGCTGCCCAAATGCCCCGGCACCATCGGAATCGTCACCAGTTCCGCCGGTGCGGCGGTGCATGATATGCTCCGCATTCTCAGAAAGCGGTATCCGCTGACGAAGGTGCGGCTGCTGCCCGTGCGGGTGCAGGGCGCGGAAGCGCCGGGGGAGATCGCCGCGGCCATCCGGTATGCCAACCGCTACAGGCTGGCCGACCTGCTGATCGTGGGTCGGGGCGGCGGCTCCATTGAAGATTTGTGGGCGTTTAACGACGAACTGGTCGCCCATGCCATTTATGAATCGGAGATTCCCGTGATCTCCGCCGTGGGACACGAGCCGGATGTGACCATTTCCGACTACGTGGCCGATCTTCGTGCGGCGACGCCCTCCAACGCGGCAGAGCTTGCCGTGCCAGATCAGGACGCTTTGCGGCAGAATCTGGACGCCATGTCCAGCGCTATGGCGTCCGCACTGAGCCGCCAGTTGAAGGCGGCGCGGCAGCATCTGAACGTGTTGTCCCAGTCTCCTGCGCTGCGAAGCCCCACGGGGTACATCGAGCAGCGGGAGAAGAGTCTGGAGCTGTTGAAAAACCGCCTGATCGCGGCGCAGAACCAGAGCATCACCCGGAAAAATCAACGCTACATTGCCGCCGTTTCCAAGCTGGACGCCATGAGTCCCCTGAAAGTGCTGACCCGGGGCTATTCCATGGCACAGACGGAAGCGGGGGAGGTACTCCGCTCCGTCCGGCAGGTGGAGCTGGGAGAACGCATCAGCGTCCTGCTGAGCGATGGAAAACTGTCCGCAACCGTAATGGATAAAAAGGAGGAAGCGCGATGAATCCGCAGAACAAAACCTTTGAGGAGTCCATGGCACGTCTGGAGCAGATCGTCCGGGCAATGGAACGGGGAGACGTGGCTCTGGAGGAGTCCTTGAAGCTCTTTCAGGAGGGCACCGAGCTGGTGCGAAGCTGCCAGAAGCTGCTGGACGACGCCCAGCTTCAGGTGAAGAAGATCATGACCGCCCCGGACGGCAGCCCCGTAGAGGAGGACTTTCAGGATGAGCCTTGACGCTAGAAGCCGGGAATACCGGGAGTATGTGGAAGCCTATCTGAAGGATTTCTACGCACAGTTCCACGGCGCGCCCCAGAAAGATCTCTACAAGGCCATGGAATACAGTCTGCTTGGGGGCGGCAAGCGTCTGCGGCCGATTTTTGCCTTTGAGTTCTGCCGCCTGTGCGGGCGGGACTGGAAGGACGCCGCGCCTTTCGCCGCCGCCGTGGAGATGATCCATACATACAGCCTGATCCATGACGATCTGCCCTGCATGGACAACGACGATTACCGCCGGGGACGGCTGACGAACCACAAGATTTTCGGCGAGGGAATGGCCGTTCTGGCGGGGGACGCCCTGCTGACGGACGCCTTCATGGTCGCGTCCAAGGCCAGACTGGCAAAGCCGGAGGACATGGCGACGGCCATCGGCCTGCTGGCGGAGTGCGCCGGTTCCCCCGGCATGGTGGGCGGACAGGTGCTGGACATCATGAGTCAGGAGCGGGAGCTGAGCGAGCAGGAGGTTCTGGACATTCAGTCCCGGAAGACCGGCGCCCTTATCAACGCCGCCTGCGCCCTTGGTGCGATTGCCGGCGGCGCGTCGGAGGAGCAGTTTGAGGCTGCCTGTCAGTTTGCGGCGGGACTGGGACTGGCATTCCAGATTCGGGACGATATGCTGGATGTCATCGGAACCCAGTCGGAGCTGGGTAAGGCGACCGGCGTGGACGGGGAAAAGAATACCTTCGTCCGACTGTATGGCCTGGAAAAGTGCGAGGAATTGGTGAAGAAATATACGGATTATGCCATTTCTGCCCTGTCCGTGTTTGAAGACACCGAATACATCATCGCCCTCGCCCACAGCCTGACCACCCGGCGGGTATGACAAAAACCGACAAAAGACAGAGCATGCCCCCGGCCATATGGCCGGGGGCATTTGTGCGTGATTACAGCTTTTCGGTGATCTCCGCCATCCGCTCAATGGGAAAGGGCGGGCTGCCGATGGGCTTCATGGCGATGGACATGAGCTTGACGGGATTATCGTCCGCCGCGACCCGATTGGAGCTGAACACGCCGCACCGGCGGCAGCGGTGGATGATCGCCCATTCGCCGTTTTTCCGAACCCACACCGCCACCGGCTCCATCAGTCCGCCGCAGTCCGATTCCCGGTCACCCGGCTCGATGTCCAGATGCACGGAACACAGGCAGTTGGGGCAATGGTTCCGGTGGTCGCTCCCCGCGCCCGCCGGGACGACGGGATGGCCGCAGTTCCAACAGGTGAAGCTTTCGTCACAGGGGTGAGTTTTATAATAGCCTTTTTTGTACTGTTTTCTTTTATTTTCCCGGTTAATTGGGGGTATTCCTCCTAAAAGTATTTGTTGAAAATTCTTTTGGGAGGTTTGTGGAATTGTGATTGCCAACCTCCCGGTCAGATCACAATATCCATTTGATTACGATTAAACAAACAATTACCTCATGATTTCATAGTTTGGCTGCGCATCCTGCGCGGAAAAATGGATCACCGGATGTCCTCGTCGTCGAACTTGTCGCCGCACTCAGGGCAGAACTTGGGCGGATGCTTGGGGTCTTCCGGCTCCCAGCCGCACTTATCACAGCGGTACAGCGGCTCGGACGCGGGCTTCTTCGCGCCGCATTCGGAGCAGAACTTGCCCTTGTTGACCGCGCCGCAGGAACAGACCCAGCCGTCGGCGGGCTTGGAAGCGCCGCACTCCATGCAGAATTTGCCCGTATTCACCGCGCCGCAGGAACATTTCCAAGTATTTGCACCGGCCGCGGGTGCAGCGGGGGCGGCAGGAGCGGGCGCGGCGGGCTGCTGCTGACCCATCTGGAACAGGGAAGCGGCGTTGAAACCACCGGCGGACTGCGCCATGTTCATGCCCATGAAGCCCATCATCGCACCGTTTTTGTTTCCGGCGGCGGTCTTCATTGCCTCGGCCTGTGCCTGCACCATGTGCGCCGCCGCCATGTTGGTGTTACGGAAAACGGCGGACTTCTGCAACTCCTTGATGGTGGCCTCGTCCTCGGCGGAGGCGGTCACGGAGTTGACGCCCACGGCGACGATGGCGAGGCCCCTTGTCGCGCCCCACTTGCTGGACAGAACTTCGTTCATGGCCTGCGCCAGCTCCATGGTGTGGCCGGGCAGGGCGGAATACCGGATGCCCAGAGCGGAGATGCGGGCGAACGCAGGCTGCAGAGCGGTGAGGAACTCGGATTTCAGCTGGCTGTCCAGCTGGTCGCGGGTGTAGTCCTGAGATACGTTGCCGCAGACGTTCTTGTAGAACAGCATGGGGTCGGCGATCTTATAGGAATATTCACCGTTGCAGCGGATGGAAACGTCCATATCAAGGCCGATGTTGTTGTCCACAACACGGAAGGGGATGGGAGCGGGGGTGCCGTACTTGTTGCCAACCAGTTCCTTCAGGTTGAAGAAGTACACCCGCTGATCCTTGGCGGTATCTCCGCCGAAGGCGAAGCGGCGCTTGAGGGTTTCCCAGCTGCCTTCCAGACCTTCCAGACCGCCCTGGAAAATGGTGGGTTCGCTGGAGGAATTCCAAGTGTATTCGCCCGCTTCGGCGGCGAACTCCACGATCTTGCCCTGCTCCACGATCATCATGCACTGCCCCTCGTTGACGGCGATGACGGAGCCGTTGGAAATGATGTTGTCAGAGCCTTTGGTGTTGCTGTTGCGGGAGGAGGTGCGCTTTTTGCCCTTGGTGACCAGAACGTTGGCCGTCATGCTGTCACAGTAGAAATACTCTTTCCACTGATCGGCAAGGACGCTGCCCACCGATCCCAATGCTGCTTTGATCAGACCCATAATGCTTTCTCCTTATGTAAAAAATTTTTTGATATCAAAACTTTCCGCCGCCGCCGCCGTGGGTGCGTCCGCTGGAGGACGTGTGGACGGAGCTGCCGCCACCGCCGGAGCTGCTGCTTTCCTGTTGGATGCGGGTTTTGGTGACGTTGCTGTACAGGAACAGATCCTGATTGGTGCGCAGGTGGTAGGAGCTGTCATTCAGGTAGCTGCCCGCGCTGCGCTGGGGGCGCTTGGTATTCATGCAGGCGCGCATGATGAGGACGGTGATCCCGCCGATGACCGCGCCGATCACAATGGAAATCCAGACGTTTACGTGCCGGGGCTGCTCATAATAGACCACCTCTTCCTGATCGCCGTGGTAGTAATCGCCGGAGGTGGGTACGGTACCGTCGATGGGTGTACCATCATTGTAGGCGGAAAAATAGGTGGGCAGCGCGTCCAGGAATGCGTCGAAAGCGCCATAATAATCGCCGCTTTTCAGGTACGGAAGGGCGCTTTCGCCGACCTGCTGGATGCCGTAATCTGTCAGAACATAAGCGGCATTTCCACAGGTGGAAATGTACCGATCCCGTTTTTCCATGGAGAGGATGAATATGACACCATCCTCACTGTAGCCGTTATAATCGTAATAATCGTTGGCATAGTCCTGAGGACGCTTTCCGTCCAGACTGTCCACCGTCAGGATGACCACGTCCATTCCGTATTCCTGCCGAAGCGCCTGCGCCTTTTCTTCCAGCGCCGCTTCCTCCGAGGAGGACATGAGATCGGCGTTGTCAATGACGTATTGCTGCTCTGCGCCGACGCTCAGGAACAGGGAGGGGAGAAGCAGCAGGCACAGGATCAGGCAAATCAGTTTGTGTTTCATACTGTTTCCCTCCTTAAAGCATCAGAAGCTGCACCAGCGACGCAAGCAGCGCGACACCGGCGGTGACTCCGGCAAACCATGCGGCTGTCTTCTTGGGGCAGATGGGGAATGCGCCGGTCATTTTGCCGGTCTGGCCGTTCATGGCGAAGGTGTAGATTTTGTCCTTGTACTTCGTATTCAGAATCCACACGGGGAAGAAGACGTAGCGTGCCCTGTTGTGCTTGATGTTCAGCTGCCGGGAGGTGGGAACCACCGAGGAATAGCCGACAAAGGTGCTTTGCAGCCGGTCGTCCATGGCGGCATCCACCCGCTGACGAACCCGCGGTTCGCCGTTTTCCGAGGGAACGTCGTACTTGTCGGCGAGATAACCGGTCAGATACGCCATGTCGAAGGACGTAAGCTGTTTGTAATCAAACGGCTCAATGGACTCCATGAAAGCGTCCTCCATTTTGGTAGAGCCGTCCATGGGAATGCCCACGAAATCCGCCGCCGCGTCCCGTTTCAGCAGGAAATGGTCGGTTTTGGTATATTCATATTTGGAATCCGACCATGTATGTATCCGTGTGGCCTTGTAGCTGCCGCTGAAATCCGCGGCGCAGTCATACAGCCAGAAGGGAACGTACATTCCGGTGATCTTTTCCAGCCGCTGTTCCGAGGTAAAGCCTTTGGGAAGAAGGGGCTTGCCCTTGCAAAGGCGGAGAAACGCGGCCTTGGCGTCCTCCTTGCCGGTTTTGAAGGGGATGACGCCGTCGGGTTTCAGACCACCGCTGAGACGGGTGGGCATGATGGTGGGGTTTTCGCAGTAGGGGCAGAAGGAAGCGGCAGTATTCTCGTCGCAGAGAATTTCTCCGCCGCAGGAGGGACATTGAAAAGCGCGAAGGGTGCTTTCCTCATCCTCGCTGAATTGCTCCGTCTGTTCCTGCTCCCACTGAAATTCCTCGGCGTCCTGCGGTTTCTGACTTTCGTTGAAGGCACGGACGGTGTCGATGTCAAAGGTGTTGCCGCAGTATTCGCAGGTCAGCTTCTGAGCGTCCGACCCAAAGTGCAGACCGGCATTGCAGCATGGGCATTTGTATTCCAGGACGCGGGTTTGTTCCTCCATGGTTTTCTCCTCCAATCATTCTCTCAGATATTGTAGGGCGCAATCCACAAATACGGCCGCGCCTGTGGAAAGGACGCTCTCGTCGAATTTCACCTTCGGGTGGTGCTGGGGGTAAACATAGCCCTTGGACGGTTCACCCGCCGCCAGCGCCAGCATCAGGGACGGAACCTCGTGGCTGACGTAGGCAAAATCCTCCGAACCGCCGCCCCGGGCAGGCTTCCCGCCGTTGAGTTCCGCCGTGGTGAACGCGCGGTTTGCGCCCAGCAGGTCTTTGAGATACCCCGTGACTTTTTCCGAAAGGTCTTTGCCGTTGACAAGGGTGGGGCATCCGCTGCCGAAGCTGACCTCGGCACTGGCGCGGAAGGCTTCCGCAATGCTTTGCGCGATGGCGGTCATGCGCTCTTTCAGATAAGCGCGGGTTTTCTCATCATAGGTGCGGATGGTGCCGCCCATGGTCGCCGTGTCAGGGATAACGTTCCCAGCCTCTCCCGCGTGGAAGGTGCCGATGGTCAGGACTGCCTCGTCGGAAGCGGACAGCTCCCGGGCGTGTATCTCCTGAAGGGCAATGAGAATATGTGCCGCCGCCGTCAGGGGGTCAATGCCGTTCTGGGGTGCGGAGCCGTGACAACCCTTGCCATGCACCCGGATGGTGAAATAGTCCGCCGCAGGGGCGCTGACGCCGGGGGCGGAGATCACCACCGTCCCGGCCGGAAGCGGCATTCCCGCCGCAACGTGAATCATCAGGGCTGCGTCGGGTCTGGGATTTTCCAGCACGCCGGAGGCAATCATGTCCTTGCTGCCCTCGAAAATTTCCTCTGCAGGCTGGAACATGAGCTTGACCGTACCGCCCAGTTCCGATTCGTGGGCTTTCAGAAGTTTCGCCGCGCCCAGCAGCATGGCGGTGTGCATATCATGGCCGCAGGCGTGCATCCGTCCGTTTTTGCAGGCGAAATCCACGTCGGCTTCCTCGGCAATGGGCAGGGCGTCCATATCCGCCCGAAGCAGTATCACTTTTCCGCCGGGCTTGCCGACGGTTGTAACAAGTCCCGCTTTTCCACACTCATGGACGGCATAACCCATCTCCGTAAGTGTGGATTTTACATAAGGCTTCGTTTCCGTCAGGTCAAATCCGGTTTCCGCGTGGGTGTGAAGCCACAGACGATGGGCTTTGATCTCCTCCTGAAGCGCCGCCGCTTCCTGCATGATCTGTTCCTTCGTCATACATATCAACCCCTTTCGTCTTTAGTATGCCTCGCTACAGAGAAAAGTCCTCATTGTCGTACTTGGAAAAATCCACGGCCTTGGGCTTGGGCGGGATGCGCTTGCAGGGGTCATATTTGAATTTGCGGCACTGGTCGTCCACCGTTTTCAGTCCCTTTTTGGCGCACAGGATCTGCCCGCCGCCCAGACGGGCGCCGTTTGCGCAGTAGGCGCAGGAACGTTCTATTTTCTTGCGAAACAGCATGGCGGCATCCTCCCAACAATCGTTCTTGTATTATACACCAAATACTCTGGAAAAGCTACCCCTTTTTTGAAGCTTTATCACCAGCGCCCCGACGGACAGCACCCCGAAGGGAAGCCAGATGCCGTATGCTATCAGCGCGGCCAGGGCGAGAGAAAAAAGCGTTTGCAGCAGCTTCCCCCAAAAGTACGGTTTTAAGGAAAGTCCCGCCGTGACGGACACGGTCTGCATGGTGACGCACAGGCCGCCGAAGGCCAGTATCCCCGAACAGATGCAGAACCGGGTGGAAACGTCCGTGAAGGCCAGCAGCTCACAGCAGCCGTTGGAAAGCTCCAGAATTCCCGTGACCGCGACCTGTACTGCCGCTGGGAGAATCCAGAAAATCCACCGTTTCAGAAATGCCAGCAGAACCCGGAAAAGCACTACCCAGCCGCATACCGTTGCCATGACCGTAATCGCGGTGTTCAGGGCGGAAGCGGGGGAGTGGGGACTTGTCTTCGTCAGCCTGACGGGGGCGGCGGGTTTCCCCGGAATCAGCAGCGCCGCAAACAACGCGCCCACGATGTGGATGCCCCACAGCGCCCACGCCATCCACCGGCGGGGGAACATGGCCGCCGCCATGCCGAACAGGAACGCAGGCCCCGCGTTGCTGCAAAAAGAAAGCAGCCGTTCCGCCTCCGGTTTTGTCAGCTGCCCGCTGCGGAATGCGGCGGCGACGTTCTGCGCCCCCACGGGATACCCGCCCAGAAACGCCGGAATCAGCAGGGATTCCGCCCCATCCGGCATTCCGAACAGCCGCCCCAAAGGCCGCAGAACCGCCAAAGAGCTGCCAAGCAGGGAGCTTGTCAGCAGAATGGACAGCACAAAAAAGGGAAACAGCGAGGGGATAACCGTCCGCAGGCACAGCTCGATGCCCTGACGCGCCCCATCGATCGCCGTTCTTCCATCCAAAATCAGCGCCAGCATCCCAAAACTTACACAAATTCCTGTCCAGAAATTTCTCCGTTTCACCAGACCTCACCTCGGAAGAATCTATGCAAATCGGCCGCTGTCCATTCATATGCTTTTCCCAAGGGGGCTGGTTTCATGGGGAAGGGACGAATGATTTTGCAGCGGCTGGCGGACGGGGCTGACCTTTCCGCAGAGCCGCTGCCGGGGCAGCCCATTGTGGAGATCGCCGGCGACCGGCGGGTGCTGATCGAAAACCACTTCGGCGTCAAGGAATACAGCCGGGAGAAAATCGGAGTCAAGGTGAAATACGGTCTGGTCTGTGTCTGCGGCTGTGATCTGGAACTGATCCGCATGACGAAGGAGCAGCTGATCATTTCCGGCAGAATCGACGCGGTAACGCTGATCCGGAGGGGGTAACATGGATATCTGGAAATCCTTGGACGGCATGGTGGAGGCGGAGCTGACCAGCGCGGAGCCGGGGGCGGCGCTGGAAGCAGCCAATGCCAGAGGCATCCCACTTTATGACGTGATACAGGTGGGCGACCTGACCGCCCGGTTCCGGGTACGCAGGCGGGATTACCGGGCGCTGGAAGCCCTCAGCGAAAAGCGGGGAGAGACGCTGCGTCTGCGCCGCCGTCTGGGCGCGTACTGGACGCTGAAACGGCTCCTGGCACGGCCTATGCTTCTGTGCGGGCTGGCGGTGTTTCTGGCAGCGGCAATTTTTCTGCCCACCCGCATTTTTTTCGTGCGGGTGGAGGGCAACGTGAACACGCCCACCCGGCTTATTCTGGACGCCGCGGGGGAAAGCGGCATCCGCTTCGGCGCATCCCGGCGGGCGGTGCGGAGTGAGAAAATGAAAAACGCTCTGCTGTCGGCGCTTCCCCAGCTGCAATGGGCGGGGGTGAACACCTCCGGATGTGTGGCCACCGTCTCCGTGCGGGAGCGGACTGACCCGGAGGTGACGGAGCAGGATTCGGCGGTGAGCAGCATTGTGGCCTCCCGGGACGGCTTCATCGTCTCCGCCACGGTGACCCGGGGCAATTCTCTGTGCCGGGTGGGACAGTCGGTGAAGGCGGGGCAGGTGCTGATCTCCGGGTACACCGACTGCGGCATCTGCATTCAGGCGACGAGGGCGGAGGGGGAGATTTACGCCCAGACAAGCCGGAGTTTTGCCGCCGTGACCCCGGTCAAGTGGACGGCTCGGGGGGAGCAGACCGCCGTCAGGCGAAAATACAGCCTCATCCTCGGAAAAAAACGCATAAATTTATGGAAAGACAGTGGAATTTTGCAGGGCAGTTGTGATAGAATGGATAGGCGATATGAACTGACCCTGCCGGGCGGCTTTCGTTTGCCGGTCACGCTGTGCGTGGAGGAATATACTTTCTACGATGGGGAAATGATGACTCTGGAGCCGGACGCGGCGGAAGCGGCGCTTTCCAAATTCGCTCAGAGCGCCCTGACCCAGCAGATGGTGGCCGGGCGGATTTTAAGCCGGGAGGAATCGATCACGCAGTCGGAGGATAAGTACCTGCTGGAAGGGACATACGCCTGCGTGGAAATGATTGGCCGGGTCCGCAGAGAACAGATTGGAGATACAAATGGGAAAAGTGGTTGAACGAATCGTCAACGCCGAGCGGGTGGAAGACCTGATCACGGTGTTTGGCTCTTTTGACGAAAATATCAAACGAATTGAAGAAGCCCTGAACGTCCGGGTGGTGAACCGGGGGACAGACCTCCGGGTCTCCGGGGACGAGGAAATGGCGGATAAGGCCGTGCGCACGCTGGAGGGGCTGCTGTCTCTGGCCGCCAAGGGCGAGACCATCGACGAGCAGCGGGTGCGTTACCTTATTACGCTGGTCAACGAGGGCAACGACGCCCAAGTGGCGCAGATGGCGAAGGATGTGGTGTGCATCACCGCCAAGGGAAAACCCATCAAGGCCAAGACCGTAGGTCAGCAGAACTACATGAAGGCCATCATGAAGAACACCATCACCATCGGCGTCGGCCCCGCGGGTACCGGCAAGACCTATCTGGCAGTCGCCGCCGCCGTGGCTGCCTTCCGGGAGCGCACGGTGAACCGCATTATCCTCACCCGCCCGGCGGTGGAAGCGGGGGAGCGGCTGGGCTTCCTGCCCGGCGACTTGCAGAACAAGGTAGACCCCTATCTGCGGCCGCTGTATGACGCGCTGTACGATATGCTGGGGGCGGAAACCTTCCAGAAGTATCAGGAGCGCGGCTCCATCGAGGTCGCGCCGCTGGCCTATATGCGCGGCCGCACGCTGGACGACAGCTTCATCATTCTGGACGAAGCCCAGAATACTACCCGGGAGCAGATGAAAATGTTCCTGACCCGTCTTGGTTTCGGCTCGAAAATTGTCATCACCGGCGACGTGACCCAGATCGATCTACCCGACGACAAGGTTTCCGGCTTGAAGGATGCCGTGCGGGTGCTGGACGGGGTGAAGGACATTGCCATCTGCCGCCTGACCGCCGCGGACGTGGTGCGCCACGCGCTGGTGCAGGAGATCATCAGCGCTTACGAGCGCTCCGCTCAGAAAAAGGAAGTCAAAAAACCGACCCGTCAGATTCAGGGCCGTTACCATCAGAGGAAGAATTGACATGAGACATAAAATCAACATTGTATTTGAGCAGCTGAGCTTGCAAAAATTTGCCATCAAAAGTATCATCCGCACCTGCATCAACGCGGTTCTGGACGCAGAGGGCATCAATGTCCCCTGCGAAATCAACGTCCTTGTGACGGATGACGCGGGTATTCAGGTGGTCAACCGGGAGAGCCGCCACATGGACAAGCCCACGGACGTGCTGAGCTTCCCCATGTTCCAGCTCATCGCCGGGGAACCGCCCACGGACTGGACGGACTTTCAGGACCCGGAGACCGGACTGGTGCCGCTGGGGGATATGTGCATTTCTCTGGAACGGGCGATTGCCCAGGCAAAGGAGTTCGGCCATTCCACCCGCCGGGAGGTGGGGTATCTCACCATCCACTCCATGCTCCATCTGCTGGGCTATGACCATCTGGACGAGGGCGAGGAAAAGAAGAAAATGCGCGGCAGGGAGGAAGCCATTGCCGCGTCCATCCCCAATATGAGCCGGGATTGAGGAGACTGGAAAATGAAAACGAAATCCGCTATGATCACCATTGCCGGGCGCCCCAACGTGGGCAAGTCCACCCTGACCAATTATCTGGTGGGCGAGAAAATCGCCATCGTATCCAACAAGCCCCAGACCACCCGCAACCGCATCTGCGGCATCGTGACGAGGGGCGACACTCAGTTCGTGTTCGTGGACACCCCTGGCTACCACCGGGCAAGGACAAAGCTGGGCGATTACATGGTAAATGTTGCCCGGGAATCCATTTCCGACGTGGATTTGACCATCCTCGTGGTGGAGCCGATCGCGTCCATCGGGCCGCAGGAGGAAGGGTTGATCGACAGGATCAAGAGCAGCCATTGCCCTGCCATTCTTGCCATCAACAAAATCGACACCGTGGAAAAGGACGCCCTTCTGGAGGTCATTGCCGTCTATTCTCAGGCGGCGGCCTTTGACGCCATCATCCCCATTTCCGCCAAAACCGGCGACGGGGTGGAGGATCTGCTGGAAACCTGCGGAAAATACGCCGAAGAAAGCCCCTTCCTGTTCCCGGAGGACGTGACCACCGACCAGCCTGAGCGGCAGGTGATGGCGGAGATCATCCGGGAAAAGCTGCTGTGGTGCCTTGACCGGGAGGTTCCCCACGGAACCGCCGTGGAAATTACAAAATTCTCCGAGCGGGACAGCGGTATTATCGACATTGACGCCACCATCTACTGCGAAAAGGCCAGCCATAAGGGCATCATCATCGGCAAAAACGGCGCCATGCTGAAAAAGATATCCTCCATGGCGCGGGCTGACTGCGAGAAATTCATGGGAACGAAGGTGTTCCTGACCACCTGGGTCAAGGTGAAGGAAAACTGGCGGGACAGTGATTTTCTGGTGCGCAATTTCGGCTACAGCGAATAATTTCCAGTGGTATTTTCCTGAAGTATGGCAAACCCTACTTTCAGGAGGGATGTCTATGAACGCTTTGGATTACTGGCAGCTGTTTCTCGAGACCGGCGCACCGGAAATGTATCTCATGTACTGCAAGCACAAATCGGAGGAAACCCATGTATTTGACGATTCAGGGCATCGTCCTGAGAGTTACGGACTACAATGACAAGGACGCCTTGCTGACCATGCTGACCCGCCGCCATGGCAGACTGACCGTGAAGGCGCGGGGACTGCGGCGGAAAAACAGTCCGCTGATCGCCCCGTGCCAGCTGCTTGCCTACGGGGAATTCACGCTGTTTGAATACCGGGGACAGTACACCGTCAACGAAGCCCAGTCCATCGAGCTGTTTACGCCCCTGCGCCGGGATTTGACCAAGCTGTCTCTGGGAACGTATTTTGCACAGGTTTCGGAGGTCCTTTCTCAGGAGGATATGCCGAACCCGGAGCTGCAATCGCTGCTGCTCAACTGCCTGTACGCCCTTTCCAAGCTCGACCTTCCGGAAAGTCAGGTCAAGGCCGTGTTCGAGCTGCGCGCCGCCTGCCTGTCCGGCTATACCCCCGACCTCACCGGCTGCCATGTCTGCGGCAGCCAGACGCCGGAGCGGTTCGACCTGTCGGCAGGTATGCTGGAATGCCGGAATTGCCGAAGCCCTGAGTCGAACGGCATCCGGATGCCGGTGCCGCCCTCCGTGCTGGAAGCCATGCGTTACATCTGCTATTGCGACAGCAAGAAGCTTTTTTCCTTTCAGGCGGGGGAGGATACCTTACAGCAGATTTCCGAGGTGACGGAGGCGTACCTCGCCACCCAGCTGGAACGGGGCTTTTCCACACTGGATTTCTACAAATCGTTACTTATATAGGAGAAAACCATGTCAGAATTATACGAAAAATCTCTGCGAAAACTGGAACTCGATCAGGTTTTGCAGCTTCTTGCCGAATGTGCCGGCAGCGAGGGCGGCAAGGAAGCCTGCCTGTCGCTGCAGCCTTCTTCGGACTTGGAGGAAGTGGAGCTGATGCTGAATCAGACCACCGCGGCCTCCGACCTGTGTACCCGGAAGGGCAACCCCGTTTTCGGGGACGTGACCGACTGTTCCGCGTCTCTGGAGCGGGCAGACCGGGGCGGCAGCTTGCAGCCCGTGGAGCTGCTGCGTATTGCGGGCATTCTCCGCTGCGCCCGGAATATCAAGGGCTACGTCGCCGAGGACGACAAGGCGACGGTGCTGGACGCCCTGTTTCAGGCGCTCAGCCCTAACAAATATTTAGAGGACAAAATTTTCGGCGCGATTCTTTCTGAGGAAGAAATCGCGGACAACGCCTCCTCGGAGCTATCCGACATCCGCCGCCATATGCGCATTCAGGCAGGGAAGATCCGGGACAGCCTGCAAAAAGTCATTTCCTCCCCGGCATATTCCAAATTCCTGCGGGAGCCGATCATCACCATCCGTCAGGGGCGGTACGTGGTTCCTGTGAAAAGCGAGTGCAAAAACGACGTGCCAGGACTGGTGCATGACGTGTCCGCCACGGGTTCTACATACTTTGTGGAGCCGATGTCCGCCGTCAACGCCAACAACGCCCTGCGGGAACTGGAATTAAAGGAAAAGAAGGAAATCGAGCGGATTCTGGCGGAGCTGTCCAGCGAGGCCGCTGCCTACCGGGAAGCCATTGACCTGAATTACAGGATGCTGGTGCAGCTGGACGTGATCTTTGCCAAGGCCAAGCTGGCCTATCGGATGCGCGCATGGGCGCCCATTATGAACGATCAGGGCAGGGTGGAGCTGCGTAACGCGCGGCATCCGCTCATCGACCCCAAAACCGTGGTGCCGATCTCTCTGCGGCTGGGTACGGATTTCGATACCATGATCATCACAGGCCCCAACACCGGCGGCAAAACCGTCACGTTGAAAACCGTGGGCCTGCTGACACTGATGGCGGAGTGCGGCCTGCATGTCCCCGCCGGGGACGGAAGCGTGCTGTCAACCTTCGACGCCATTCTCGCCGACATCGGCGACGAGCAGTCTATCGCCCAGAGCCTGTCCACCTTTTCCAGCCACATGCGCACCATTGTGGACGTGGTCGCCCAGTGCGACGACCGGACGCTGGTGCTGTTCGACGAGTTGGGCGCGGGCACCGACCCGGCGGAGGGCGCGGCGCTGGCTACCGCCATCATCGAATTTTGCCGGAAGCTGGGCAGCCGAGTGGTTGCGACGACCCATTACGCCGAATTGAAGCTCTACGCCATGCGCACGAAGGGCGTCATCAACGCCTCCTGCGAGTTCGACGTGGAGACCCTTCGACCCACCTACAAGCTGCTCATCGGCATTCCCGGCAAGTCCAATGCCTTTGCCATTTCCCGGAAGCTGGGACTTTCAGAGGAAATTCTGAAGGAAGCCGACGACCTTGTGGACAAGTCCGACAAGGACTTTGAGGACGTGCTGTCCCAGTTGGAGCAGCAGCGCCAGCAGATGGAGCTTGCCCGTCAGGAAGCCGAGCGCCTGAAGCAGGAGACGGCAAAGATCAAGCAGCAGAACGAGGAATATCAGGAGCAGCTCCGCAAAGAAAAGGAAAAGGCCGTGGAGTCCGCCCGCCGGGAAGCCCAGCACATCATCGACGAAGCCCGTGCCGCCGCAAACATTGCTTCCGAGGAACTGAAAGCCATGCGCAAGCAGCTGGCCGACAGCGCCGACGTCAGCGGCATCAATCAACGTCAGGCCGAACTGCGCCGGAACCTCAACGAGGTGGAGGACAAGCTCCGCGCATCTCAGCCCAAGAAGGAGCGCCCCAAGCCCACCCGCGGCATTCTGGTGGGGGACACGGTGGAGCTCCTGAAACTGGGGACCAAGGCCAGCGTCCTTGCCATCAACAAGGATGGCACCTACCAGCTCCAGGCGGGCATCCTGAAGCTCACCGCGAAGCCCGATGAAATTTACCTTCTGGAAAACGAAAACCCCTACAAGGCCAAGGGCGGCCATCCTGCCCACTCCGGCCGGGAAATGAAAATGACCGCCATGCCGACAGAGGTCGATTTGCGGGGCATGGACACGGTGGAGGCCATCTGCGTTCTGGAACGGTATCTGGACGAAGCCATGCGGGCAAACCTGAGTACCGTCCGCATCATCCACGGCAAGGGAACCGGCGCACTGCGTGCCGCCGTCCAGCAGTCCTTGAAAAAGAATAAGTTCATCAAGAGCTTCCGTCTGGGCGTCTACGGCGAGGGCGAGGACGGCGTGACCATAGCAGAATTCCGTTAAATCGGGAATGAAAAACACTTTTCTCAATACGAGGAGGCGGCTTTCTTTCGATTTTCTTAAGGTATTGTGAAAAAAGAACGAAAAACAGTTGACATTTTCGGTAAAAATAGCTATCATATATTTAGGGTGTATCTGAAAACTGCCAAAACGCCCAAGCAGCGGCTCTTTTTGCCCTGTGCTTCCCCATTTTCCCTTGAAATACAGCAAGTATTCCTGCGGGAAAATGGCTTGCCCAGGGCAAAAAATCCCTCGCTGTTGGTCATTTCGCCAGCTTTCAGATGCACCCTAGACCCGTCGTATCCGCGTGGATATGGTGAAAAGGAGTGTATGGAAATGTTCAATAAAGAAGTGGTGGTTCGTTGTGAATCCGGCCTGCATAACCGGCAGGCGACCTACTTCGTACAGAAGGCCAACGAATTTGAAAGCAGCATCTGGCTGGAATCCGGCAGCCGCAGGATGAACGCCAAAAGCTTGCTGGGTATCATGTCTCTGGGTGTCGTGACCGGTACTACCGTGACCCTGAGCGCCTCCGGTCCTGACGCCGAAGCCGCCGTCAACGCCCTGGATGAACTGCTCCAGAGGGACGTGTATTAAGACATTTACATAGGGTGTATCTGAACACTGTCAAAACGCCCGGACAGCGGCTCTTTTTGCCCTGTGCCGCGCCATTTTCCCTTGAAATACAGCAAGTATTCCTGCGGAAAAATGGCTTGCTCAGAGCAAAAATCCCTCGCTGCCGGTCATTTCGCCAGTATTCAGATACACCCTACTTAACCGCCTCAATGCCCCAAATGCATTGGGGCGGTACTTTTTTGACGCTCGTGAGGGGAAGACAATGACCTTTGATGAACTGAAAGAAAAAGCCCTGTCCCTGCCCTATGCCCCCGGCGTGTACATCATGCGGGACAAGACGGATAAGGTCATCTATGTGGGAAAGGCGAAGAAGCTGAAAAACCGGGTCAGCCAGTATTTTCAGGACACGGCGTCCCACACCCCCAAGACCCGGCTGATGGTGAGCAAAATCCACCATTTTGACGTTATTGTCGCTGCTTCCGAATTTGAAGCGCTGGTGCTGGAATGCTCCCTCATCAAGCGCTACATGCCGAAATACAACATCCTTCTGAAAGACGACAAGGGCTACCCCTACCTAAGGCTTAACATGAAGGACATTTACCCGGTCATCACCATGGTCAGCAAACCGGCGGACGACGGCGCGGACTATTACGGCCCTTACGGCGGCAGAGCCGTGACACACGATGTGATGGAGGCCATCCGGCTGACCCTCAAGCTGCCCGGCTGCCACAAGCAGTTTCCCAGGGACATCGGCAAGGAGCGCCCCTGCCTGAACTACCACATGAATCAGTGCGCCGGGTGGTGTCAGGAGAACAAAAGCTGCACCGAGTACCGGGAGACCATGCTGCAGGCGCGGGAGCTATTGAAGGGAAATTACAAGGCGGTGGCCGAACAGCTTCGCGGGCAGATGCTCGCCGCCGCGGACAATCTGGAATTTGAGCTGGCGGCCAGCCTCCGCGACCGGCTGAACGCGGTGGAAAACCTGGGGCAGAAGCAGCTTGTAACGGCCGGTACTCTCGCGGACACCGACGTGGTCGGCTACGGGGAGACCGAGGCCAAGGCATGCTTTGCCGTACTGCATTTCTCCGGCGGCAACCTGCTGGACAAGGACTACGAGGTGTTTTCCAGACCCGACGACAAGCTGGAAGCCGTTTCCAGCCTGCTCAAGCAGTTCTATCTCAGCCGCGGCATCGCCCCTAAGCGGGTTCTGCTGCCCTTTGAGATCGACGACGGCGAGCTGTTCGCCGAGCTGCTGGAACAGCAATACGGGCGGCGGCCGAAGCTCCACGTCCCCCAGCGGGGCGACAATCTGCGTCTGGTGGAGCTGGCCTGCAAAAATGCCTTTGAGGAAGCTGAGCGTGTCACCGGCAGGGAAGAGCGGGTCAGCGCGACGCTGACGCTTCTTGGAAAAATGCTGGCCATTCCCGCCCCGAAACGGATGGAATCCTTCGATATTTCCAACATTTCCGGCACGGACATCGTTGCCAGCATGGTGGTATTTCAGGAGGGAAAGCCGAAGAAAAGCGACTACAAGCGCTTCAAGGTGGAGGGGCTGACCGATCAGGACGACTACGCCTCCATGCGTCAGGTCGTGACCCGGCGGTTTGTCCACTACAAGGCGGGGGACAAGGGCTTTGACGAAGCCCCCGACCTGCTGCTCATCGACGGCGGCGTGACCCACGCGAAGGTGGCCGTGGCTGCGCTTCAGGAGCTGAACCTGTCCTTCCCGGTGTTCGGCATGGTGAAGGACGACCGGCACCGCACCCGTGCGCTGGTGACGCCGGAGGGGGAGGAGATCCGCATTGACAACAATCAGGCGATTTTCTCCCTCATCGGCCAGATTCAGGAGGAGACCCACCGCTTCGCCATCACCTACCATCGCCAGCTCAGGAGCAAGCGTCTGCGGTATTCCGAGCTGGACGGCATTCCCGGCATCGGGGCAAAGCGGAAGCAGGAGCTGCTGCGGCAGTTCAAATCCCTCTCCGCCATCGGACAGGCGACACTCCCGGAGCTGGAACGCCTGCTCCCCAAAGACGCCGCCGCCGCGGTGTATCATCATTTTCGTGAAAAGGGGGAAGAATAATGCGTGTAATCACAGGAAAAGCCCGCGGGATTCAGCTGAAAACCCCAGACGGTATGCTGACCCGTCCTACCACCGACCGGGTGAAGGAGGCGCTGTTCAGCGTCATCCAATTTGACATTCCGGGGGCAAGGGTGCTTGACCTGTTCGGCGGCACCGGTCAGCTGGGCATCGAAGCGCTGAGCCGGGGCGCGAAAAGCGCCGTGTTCGTGGACGCCCGAGAGGACGCCTGCAAGCTCATCCGGGAAAACCTGAAACGCACCCGCCTTCAGGAGGACGCACGGGTCGTCCGCAGCGATTATCTGGATTATCTTTCCAGATGCCGGGAACAATATGATATTATCTTCCTTGACCCGCCTTACGCGGAAGTTTTTTTGGAAAATTCCTTAAATCGCATCACCGAAATTGACATTTTGCATTCAGGTGGTATAATAGTAGCAGAGCGCCCGCTGGGGAAGGAATTGCCTTGGGACTACCCGGGCTACACCCGGTCGCGGGATTATCAGTATGGAAAGATTCTGCTGACGTTTTATCGGAAAGACGGCGGCAGTCAGGAAACAATATGAAGGTTGCGATTTATCCGGGCAGCTTTGACCCGGTCACCAGCGGTCATCTGAATATCATTCGCCGTGGCGCGAATATTTTTGATAAACTCATCGTGTGTGTCATGGTCAACGCGGGGAAAAATCCCATGTTCACGCTGGAGGAACGGGTGGAGCTGATCCGCCGGGTCACCAGCGACCTGCCCAATGTGGAGGTGGACTGTTCCGCCGAGCTGCTTGCGGACTATGCCCGACGCCGGGGGAGCTGCGTCATCCTCAAGGGACTGCGCGCCGGCTCCGACTTTGAGAACGAATTCCAGATGGCGCTGATCAACCGCAAGATCAACCCGGAGCTTGACACCATGTTCCTGACGGCTTCCAGCGAGTATATGTTCCTCAGCTCCAGTCTGGTGAAGGAGCTGGCCAGCTATGGCGCGGATCTTTCGGATTTCCTGCCCGCAGAGATCATTCCGGACTTTCAGAGGCGAATTGAGCAACGAAGACTATCCCTTCAAGGAGGAAAATGAACATGAGCGATCGTAATAGCGAAGACATCATTGGCGCATTGTACGACATGGTGCAGGATGCCCGGTCCATGCCTCTGGCAGCCGACAAGTGCATTCTGGAACGGGACAAGGTTCTGGATATGCTGGATGAGATCATCGCCCAGCTGCCTGCCGAGCTGAAGCAGTCGAGAACCATTGTGGAATCCCGCAATGAGCTGATCTCCCAGGCACGCCGGGAGGCGGAGAACATCGTGCGTCAGGCGCAGGAGCAGTCGAAGCAGATGGTCACCAAGGAGGCCATCTATGTCGAGGCCAAGAAGCGCAGTGAGGAGCTGGTTGGTCAGACTCAGGCGAAGATCGAGCAGCTGCGCAAGGCCGGAAACGCCTATATGGACGATTCCCTGCGTCAGACGGAGGAGGTTGTCTCCAAGGCACTGGCGGAGATTCGGGAGACGCGGATGAAGTTCCGCACCGTCACCGAAGCGCAGCAGCAGCGCAAGACCCCCAATGTGGACGTAGAAGTGTAAGGCATCCTTAATTGAAAACTGCACCGGGATGGGCGTTGCCCGTCCCGGTTTTTCGTTTCCCCGGCTTGTGCCGGGGGATATTTGTCTGCATGGCAGCCGCCTGATACTAGTTTTCAATAAAACGGTTAAAAACCGTTTTATTCGGCTGCTGTTTCAGCAGCCAGCGGCGCAGCCGCAAAAAAACGTAAGTCCATACATTTCTCGCCGCTACCGGCGGCCTGCGAAGAATTCGCAGGATAAAATGGTGTTAACCATTTTATCGAGAAATAGTATGATTGATGATGGTAAATGGACAGGTTCTTTTTCTCTCCGGAAGCGAATATGCTTGAGCGAAAGGGGAGAGGGGAATGGTTGCAAACAAGAAGATCACGGGCCGGGCGACATCCTTGCCTGCCGGACTGGCCATTGGGGCGGTGTGCAGTCTTGCCGCGACGTTGATTCTGACGGCGATACTGGCGAAGTTGGTGGAAGCGGAAACGCTGCCGGTGGAGAAAGTCGGCTATGGCATTATGGTGCTGCTGATCGTGTCGTCTTTCGCGGGCGCTATGATCTCCTTTGGCCGGATCAAACGGCAGCGGATGCTGGTGTGCATCGTGTCGGGGGTGATCTACTTCGCCATACTCATGTCCATCACGGCACTGTTCTTCGGTGGGCAGTACAGCGCCGTAGGGACGACCGCGCTGCTGGTTCTGGCAGGCAGCGGAGCCGCCGCACTGCTGGGACTGCGGCAGGGCAGGGGAGCAAAACGGACAAAAATTAAGGTGCCGCATCGTTAATCTGTACAAATGGTAATGGTGGGTAAATAAAATTTACCCACCATAGGTAGAATGCAGGAAAAATTGCAGAATCAATATTTAGTGCGTAATTCTTAAGTTTCCCGCAATATGTTGTCAAATAGTTGAAAATGGTAAAGAAAAATAACAGCCTGGTTTACGTGGTTTACATAAAAATGTTAACATAAATCTTGTCATAATCCACAAAAATTCCTGATTTTGCTAAAAACAGCTTGAATTTTTGTAAATTCTGGAGTATAGTATGAGTGTATTTAATAAAGGTTCAGTTATACATGTGCCATGTACACCTCTGCTGATTCCATACCAAAGGAGGTAACCCGTCTCATGGCACAGCTTTTCCATCGGAATATGCCCGCCTGGTGGCGCAAGTACTGCTTCTTGTTTCTTGCATTCTGCTGGATAGCCGGACTTCTGTCCGGCGCTTCTGCCTGTCTCACGGCAGGGGATTCCCTGATTTCTCTGATGCGCGGCGCCGCAGCGCGGCCCGTGTCGATCGTATCCCTGTTGGGCGTGACCATGTTTCCTTTCCTACTTTCCGCTTTTGCGGTTTATATTTCCGAGCCGTGGCTGCTTCTGATCGTGAGCTTTGGGGATGCGTTCGTGCTTTCCTTTGTTTCTCTCGGCGTGATGCGGTGCGGCGGCTCCGCCGGATGGCTTGTCCGGTGGCTTCTCGTTTTCAGTGCCAGCCTTGCTTCGCCGCTTATGTACCTGTACTGGCTGCGGCACCTGACGGGGCGCAGGCGCTTTGACGGCCTTGAGGCCGCCTGCGTGCTCTGCTTATGCGCACTGATCGGAAGCGTTGATTTTCGCTTGGTTTCGCCGCTTCTGGCGAGATTGATACACGGGTAGAAAGGACATATTGGTACGCGCATTCATGCTGGACTTGATTCATGCTTATGAAACTTACCTGACGAAGGTAAAGCAGGCATCCGCCAACACGGTCTGCTCCTATATGCGGGACATTCGGCAGTTCACAGAGTGGCTGCAGGAAAGCGAGCATACGGACATTCTGGATGCCACCCAACTGAATATCAGTGACTACCTGAGTCATCAGCGCGTGGAAGGAAAGTCGGGTGCTACGATTTCCCGGACGCTGGCAAGTCTGAAAAATTTCTATGCCTATGTCATTTCCACCGGCTTTCTGGAAGAATCCCCCGTCAGCGGGGAGATTCACGTGGACAGAGGAGAGAAGAAGCTGCCACAGATCCTCACAGGCAAGGAAGTGGAGCTTCTGCTGGCGCAGCCCTCCGGCGTGGATGCCAAGGGACTGCGGGACAAGGCCATGCTGGAAGTCATGTACGCCACCGGCATCCGGGTCACGGAGCTGATCGACCTGAACGTGGAGGACGTCAATCTGGAGCTGGGCATTCTCAAGTGTACCAGCGCCAAGAAATCACGCGTCATTCCGCTGTATCCCGCCGCCCTCCGGGCGCTGAGCGTGTACTTAAAGGAAGTCCGGCTGCTCATGGTGGACGACCCCGGAGAGCAGGCGCTGTTCGTCAACGTGGGCGGCGCGCGGATGAGCCGTCAGGGCTTCTGGAAAATCCTCAAGAGCTATCAGGAGAAGGCGGGCATCGAGAAGGACATCACGCCCCACACCCTGCGGCACAGCTTCGCGGTGCATCTGCTGGAAAACGGCGCCGACCTCGGCTCTTTGCAGGAGCTGATGGGTCACAGCGATATTTCCTCTACTCAGATGTATACCCACATGGTCAATCAGAAGCTGAAATCCGTCTACGAAAAGTGCCATCCCAAAGCGTAAAAGGCCAGCCGAAGCGGCTGGCCTTCAGACTGTTTCCAATGGATAACGGCCTGATACTATACTGAACTTCAATTAAAATCTTTAAAAAAGATTTTAATTGCCCGAAGGGCATGAAGTTCATATGAGACTTGTTTTGTGATTTCTTTCCTTATAAATCACAAAACAGGCAGCGCCTTCAGGCGATGCCTTCCTGATTAAAATCTTTGATTTTAATCAGGAAATAGTATTAGTTTTCGATAAAACGGTTAAAAACCGTTTTATTCGGTTGCTGCTTCAGCAGCCAGCGGCGTAGCCGCAAAAAACGTAAGTCCATACATTTCTCGCTGCCACCGGCGGCCTGCGAAGAACTCGCAGGATAAAATGGTTAACACCATTTTATCGAGAAATAGTATGAAATCGGAATTTACGGAGAGAAATGACGGAGAAGATATGGAGACCGGAATGAAAACACTGACGCCTGATCTTGCGGAAAGGAAACGGATTCTAAAAGATATCTGCCGAAACCACCCGCAATGGAAGATACGGATCGCTCTCGCTGCCGTACTGTTCATCGCTGCAGTCGGAGTCTTAGGCGGGACCATAGGCCTGCTGATTAGGCATCCTACTTCGGTGGATGGAATCATGGCTTTTATTGGAAGCGCCATATGCATTGGGTGTGTGCCTTTTTTCTGCGGATTGTCCGTCAAGAATACGGCAAAATATCGGTGTGCGTTTCCGTATACCAGCTATGCAAACGTATCATTGCTGCTGGGCGAAGATACCTTGGAGTATGCTTTTTGGAGGGTAGGCCCCCAGGAGCCAGCGGCCTACAGCAGCAAACGTGCGGTTTATAGGGAGGAAGATAAATTCGTTTATAGAATCCGTAAAACCGATATCCATTCCATTGATGTCAAGGGAGATATCTGTAGAATCGAAGGAAGCGGAATCGTTCAGATGCCGGAATGGGCAGAAGAAGATGCAACGGTAAAAAGAGAAAGCAAGACGTTTTCTTTTATAATGGCGTTTGAGCAGCGAAATGCAGAGCAAATCCTTGCAGAATGGATGAAGTAAAATGGCCAGCCGTTCCGGCTGGCCTTGTTTCTTGTTGACAATCCATGATATAGTAGTAGGCGAAAGGTCGTGATTCCTATGAAAAAGAAGAAATGGCTGCTTCTGCTCATTCCGGCGGTTCTGCTTCTGGCGGCGGCGCTTTTTTGGTTTCTGTATCTGTCGCCAAGAATGACGCTGTCAAATGCCGCCGATGACGCGCTGTCCAAGTTGGAACAGCGGCTGGCGGAAAGCCCCGTCCCGATTCTTGCCAGTGGGTACGACGAAAGCGGGAGGAACACAACGTCTTTGGCACTGACCGTTTCAGACGGCGTTCAGTACGATATGCAGGTTCAGACCGACCTGACCTCCAATCAGGTCCTCGCCGATGGTACGATCCGGATAGACGGAAAGGCGCTGAATCTGTCGGCCTATCTGGACAAAGAGTTCGCCGCCATCACCTCCGAAGATCTCTTCAAGGGCGGCTATTACGGCATCACCTACGACACGTTTTCCTCAGATGTCCGCTCGTTTCCGCTGCTTTCCCGGCTGATTCCCAGCGCGACCCTCAGCAAGCTGGATTCCTCCGTGGAGAAGCTGCAGGTGTATATGAACCGTACCCGGCAGGTTCCCCAGCTTCCGGAGGTGCAGGAAGAGGACATTCACAAGCTGATACTGGGGTTGCTGGTGCTGAAAAGTGACGTCCACAAGGAGACGCTGACGGTGGACGGCCAGAGCCTGGAATGCCTTCGCTTTGATTACAGCGCCACCGGCGAACAGGCGGGGACGCTTCTCGGATATCTGATGGACACCGGCGGACTTTCTCAGGGGGACATTAACGCTTCGTTCTATCTCTATGGCAAGACGTTGGTCGCCGTCCGCTGTGACGGCAGGGCAGGGGAGAACCGGGCAGCCCTCAGACTGGATTTGGGGCTGGACGCGGCGCAGGGCGATGTGTCCATTGCGGTCGAAAAGTTGGAAAACGGGGAAAAGTCCGCGTTTTCCTATAAGATCGGCGCACGGGGAGCAGACGGTGCGCACACCGAAACCGCCGCATTCGGCACTCAGTCTATTTCCTGCGACTGGCAGCCGAAGACCGGGGACATGGTGCTGACGCTTCCGGGGAAATCGCCCATTTCCCTGAATCTTTCTCAGGCGCAGGACGGTTTCCAAATCCAGACAAAGGATTTTGCGGCCCTGATCGGCATTAACAGCCAGAAGGGATTCGACAGCACCATGACCGTCCGCAAAGGTTCTGCCATCACCACGCCGAAGTACAAGAATCTGGACGAATGGTCGCTGGACGACCTGCTGGTTTTGCTGGGCAGCATCGGCGGCTTGCTCGGATTCAAATAATTGTGTCACGCAAAAATCCGCATCCCATCAAAAACGGGGTGCGGATTTATGTATTGTGTCAGAGCTTAAATTCCGGTCATGGCCGCCAGAACATCCACTTCCATCTTCTGGATGCTCTTCTTCATAGCCAAGCCCTCGCTGATATCCACATCGGTAAAATCGCCCATGTGGGTGCAGACGATGCGGTTGGTCTTGCCCTGAAGCAGCAGCTCTACAGCGAGATAGCCCATCTTGGTGGCGTTGACGCGGTCGCGTCCGGTGGGGGAGCCGCCGCGCTGAATGTGACCCAGAACGGTCACGCGGGGGTCGAGGTCGATGGCGTCCTTGATCTTCGCCGCAATGTCGGCGGCAGAGCCAGCACCCTCGGCAACGACGATCATGTAATGGGTGAAGCCGTTGAACCGCGCCTGACGGATCTTCTCGATCACGTCCCGCTCGAAATCGATAGGCTCCTCGGGAACCAGAACAGCAGTTGCGCCCACGGCCAGACCGACGTACATGGCCAGATATCCGGCGTTGCGGCCCATGACCTCCACAACGGAGCAGCGCTCGTGGGACTGCATCGTGTCCCGCAGCTTATCGATGCACTCAATGGCGGTGTTGGCGGCGGTGTCGAAGCCAATGCAGTAGTTGGTGCAGGAGATATCGTTGTCGATGGTGCCGGGAATGCCGATGACGTTGATGCCGTACTTGCTCAGCGCCTGCGCGCCCCGGAAGGTGCCGTCGCCGCCGATGGCAATGATGCTGTCCAGTCCCAGAAATTTGCAGGTAGAGACCGCCCGGCGCTGACCTTCCTCGGTCATAAATTCCTGACTGCGGGCAGTATACAAAATGGTGCCGCCCCGATTGATCGTATGGGAAACGCTCTTTTCATCCAGACGAACGATATCGCCGGTGATGAGACCGTTCCAGCCCCGGCGGATACCGTAGCATTCCAATCCACGATACAGCGCAGTACGGACGACCGCACGGACACAAGGATTCATACCGGGCGCGTCTCCGCCGGAAGTCAGCACACCGATTCTCTTTACGCTCATAATGATTCCTCCTGATTGGATTAATACATGACCATATTTTACAGAGTTTTTCAGGAAAAGTAAAGAGACATTTTTGTAAATTTTCGGGACTGGGAGGATACGTGAGGGTCGGCGAGTACGGGAGTGTGCAGATGTGAAGACTGCGTCATTTGAGCACGAGATTTTCCAACTATAAATATTTTAGCTCCTATATTGACGGGTAGATTTTTCTGGTGTATATTTTAAATAGAAGGGGTTCCGATGCAGATAAACAAGTAATCAGACAAGTCATGCGAGATAAAAGTGTTACGGCTTCTTTCTATGGCAAAAGCAATCGGAAAGCAGAAGGCCAACGAAGTCAGTTCCAGACTGACGAACCCTAATATGTCTTTCGACAAGGCGGTTGAAATGCTGAGCGTTCTAGGCTATGAGGTAGTCATTCAGGAGCGTAGACCGGGTGCCAGAAGGGCAGAGCAGAGCGTGATTGACCAGAAGGAGGGCTGAAATATGTGGGTGATTTTGATTATTCTTTTCCCCGTTTTTGTGCTAATGGAGCTTCTGAAACATAAATAGATCTCCTGCAATAGCGGGAGCCAAACCAGAGAACTGCCTGCGCATTTCTGCGCAGGCAGCTCTTTGTATCAAGGTAATATCGTGCATTTTTCCTTTGTATTCTGCCTAAATCCACGCGGCCGGAACAGGCAAATTTCATTTCCTTTACCAAAATCACCCAAAAACAGAAAAACCGTATTGACAATCCCAAAGAAAGTGGTACTATACACCTAACATTTCGTCAAATGCTTTGAGCAGGACACGACTTCCCCGGATCACCGCTTTCAGAGAGCCGTTGGCTGGTGCAAAACGGCAGCAAGGAACGGGCAGGCCATCCCCTGTGAGCAGCCGCGGTGAAAGGCGCTTGCGCCGAGTAATTGCAGCCGGTATCCCTCCGTTAACGGGGAACGCTCTCCGATTTTCGGGCAGCGGTTGAGAGGCCGGTTTTCCGGCAAGCAAAGTGGTAACGCGGAAGTTGAAATTCCAGGCGGGCATTTGTCCCCGGATCAGCCTTCGTCTTTGCATCGGGACTCCCATCAGGGAGGCCTGCGGTAAGGACGAGGGCTTCTTTTTTGCTCCCGGCATTGGCGAATGGCAAAGCTTTTAGGAAAGAAAGGGAAATCACATGAACACACTTGTAATCGTGCTGATCGCGGCGGTCGCTCTTGTCGCCGCCTATGCGCTCTATGGCCGCTGGCTGGCTAAGAAATGGGGCATCGACCCCAAAGCGCAGACACCCGCCGTTAAGTACAACGACGGCAAGGATTACGTCCCCACCAACGGCTGGACGGTCTTCAGCCATCAGTTTTCCTCCATCGCGGGCGCAGGCCCTGTCACCGGCGCCATTCAGGCCGCCGCGTTCGGCTGGCTGCCAGTGCTGCTGTGGGTGCTGATCGGCGGCGTGTTCTTCGGCGCTGTGACAGACTTTGGCGCACTGTACGCCTCCGTCAAGAACGAAGGCAAGTCCATGGGTATGCTCATTGAAAAATACATCGGCAAGCTGGGCCGCAAGCTGTTTCTGCTGTTCTGCTGGCTGTTCTGCCTGATCGTCATTGCGGCCTTTGCCGACATGGTCGCGGGCACGTTCAACGCCTACACCGTGGCCGATGGCGTGACGCAGCTCGCCGACACCGCCAAGACCAATGGCGCGGCCGGCATGGTGTCCATCATGTTCATGGTGTTCGCCGTCGTCTTCGGTCTTGTGCAGAAGAAGCTGAACCTCTCCGGCTGGAAGGAAGCCGTCGTCGGCATCCTCTGCATCGCCGCTTCCTTCGCCGTCGGCATGAACTGCCCCCTCGTCCTCGACAAGACCGCTTGGAGCTACATCACCTTTGTCTACATTTTCTTCGCCGCTGTCCTGCCCATGTGGCTGCTGAAGCAGCCCCGGGACTACATGACCACCTTCATGTTCATCGGCATGATCGCAGGTGCGGTCATTGGCCTGTTTGTCGCGCACCCGACGATGAATCTGCCTGTCTTTACGGGCTTCAATAACGAAAAGCTCGGCACCATGTTCCCGATTCTGTTCGTCACCGTCGCCTGCGGTGCGGTGTCCGGCTTCCACAGCCTTGTTTCCTCCGGCACTTCCTCCAAGACCGTTGAAAACGAGAAGGACATGCTCAAGGTCGGCTACGGCGCCATGATTCTGGAGAGCCTGCTTGCCGTTCTCGCCCTCTGCGTGGCCGGTGCAGCCGCGGCGGCCGATGGCACCCCCGCTGCCGGTACTCCGTTCCAGATCTTCAGCCGCGGCGTTGCGGGCTTCTTTCAGATGTTCGGCGTCCCGACCTACGCCGCCACGGTCTTTATGACCATGTGCGTCTCCGCTCTTGCCCTGACGAGCCTTGATGCCGTTGCCCGTATTGCGCGGATGAGCTTTCAGGAGCTGTTCAGCGTGGACGATATGGCGCACGCCGAGCCCTGGCGCAAGCTTCTGTGCAATACCTACTTCTCCACGGTTCTGACGCTTGTGTTGGGCTATGTGCTCACGCAGATCGGCTACTCCAACATCTGGCCGCTGTTCGGCTCGGCCAATCAGCTGCTTTCCGCGCTGGTTCTCATCACGCTGTGCGTTTTCCTCAAGGTCACGGGCCGCAGCAACAAGATGCTGTTCCCGCCGCTGATTATCATGCTCTGCGTCACCTTCACGGCGCTGGTGCAGCGGCTGATGGCCATGGTGCGTGCCATCCAGAATGCAGCAGCGGTTACCATTCCCGCCGGTGAAACGACTTGGGGCGCGGTGTTCGTTGCCAACGGTCTGCAGCTTATTATCGCGGTACTTCTCATCGTGCTCGGCGCGACCATCGTGGTCAACTCCATGAGAAGCTACGTTGCCAGCAAGCACAACAGCGAGGCCAAAGCCTGAATTCAGGAAAATAAATAGGGAAGCCCCGGAACGGCCGTGCAGCAGTTCCGGGGCTTCGTGCTGTATATGCGGGAAGGGGAGAAGCGCAAAGGGGAATTGTCAGCCAAGCCTTGGTAGCATCATCACGGGAGAAACCCATAAAGGAGGTGCCACAGCCTATAGGCGTGAAGTACCAGACACCCCGGTGGAAATCACAGTTGCCGAGCTTCCGGAAACTACCATCATGCACAAGAAAATGTCTGCGCCAGAAGTCGGACGGCACAATTTGCAGACTGTCAAAGTCAGGAATCCCAGCATCAGGCCGAGGGGAGGACAGAAACACATTTGTAAATGCAGTTGAAGCCATAATAATCCTTTATCAAAACGAACGCAACAAAATAACTAAGCTTTTGTTGCGTTAGGCGGTGTTTTGTCCTTGTATCTGGTATTTTCTGGGGGCGGGCGCGGCTGCTTGTGGGTATGAAAATAGCCGCCCCTGCCTGTATGGCTGGGCGGCTATTTCCGTGTCCTGGACGCCTTGCGGCGGCTCTCGCTGAGAGCGACACGGTGTCACTGCGGGGTGACTTTGCAATAATAACCCGGATTCTGCGCCGATGCTGTCGGCAATTGTCGCCGCCTACACATTTTGTGGGGGGCGGTTGACAATTTTCGGATTGTAAATCATGCCAGATAATCCGGGCTTCCCCGCTCCTTCCACGCCATCAGGCAGCACGCGAGGTATGCAGTTTTTGCAAGCCCGAGGGACTTCGGTTCCTCTGCGAAAATTTCCGCCATAGCTGCGCGGATGGCGCGGTCAGACCCGGGTCCGGTTAGTTCGCTCCGGGCAAAGGTGATGCCGTCTTCTATCGCCTGTATCATGTTTAACTGTCTCTGTGTCATGGTGTTTCGACCCCCTTCGAGCTGATTATACAGCAGCGTGTTGAAAGTTTCAATAGCGAAGCTGGGAGCGCACGGGGCGGGGTTGGTCGGGTGCTGCTGGCTTCCCTGCGCGGTCATTGACCGGCTGCGAGGGGGGCTACCAGACCTTTCCTTCTGTTCACATCATGGCGGCCGACTGGCCGCCGCGCCCGACAGGGCGCAGGCGAAACGCTCGTCGTTTCGCCCCTGTACGGCGCGAGATGCACAGAGCGCCCCAGAGCAGCGCAGACAGGCCGGAGAGCGGAGGCGGGGGGCGGGGAAGTAACCGGGGCGGGGGAGCCGCCCCAGCCCCGCAGAGCGCCCCAGAGCGGGCAGCCCCCGCCCCCCACCGGAGCGCAACAAGCCCCGCCCCGGCCTTCCGACCATAGAGCCGAAGCGGCGGCGGGGGGAGCGGAACCCCCGGCGGCGCTTGCCGCGCGCCGGGGGCGGGCGAAAGCCCGCGCGGGGGGAGCCGACGCGACCCACACGCTCCGGGGCGGGGGCGGCGCGCGCCCGGAGGGGGGGGGCAAAGCCCCCCCCCGGAGTGGCGCAACAGGGGCGGGGCAAAGCCCCGACCGCGCCGCTACCATGCAAGCGAAGAGCGCGACCCGAATGCCCAGCGGGAGCTGGGCTTTCGGGGCACGCTTTACCCCCGAAGGGGGCTTCGCTTTGCCGCTCGGCGGCCATCAGGCCGCCGGTCTGGGCAGTCGGACAAAGCGCATTCCCGCCGCGCAACGTGCGGCGGGGCTGCGCGGGTACAGCCCCCGGTCAGAGGCTGGCAGCCCTCAGACTGCGCTTGCGGTATTCCGTCCGATTTATCGGACGGAATACCCCCGTCTGTCCGTCCATGGCGTGCAGCCCCTCTACTTGATACAAGGACATTATTCCGTCAGCTCCATGAGCTTATGGACAGAATGTCTCTGAGAGAAACACACGAGGAGTTATGCAGTAACTCCATCGTGTACACCTATCCCGGCGGGCAGATGGATATTATTTGCGCGTCTGACATGGTATTCCATGGTCAGGGCTGGGAGGAATCCTGTGCAAAACCTGTGGAAAAAGCGATGCGTCAGAAGGGCAAAAAATCCGAGGGTGTCGATATGCTGCGCAGTATGCGCCGCGCCCGTGCCAACCTTCGGAGGCTGGCACTTTCCAATGATTTCCAGTATTTCGTCACGCTTACCCTTGACCCGGCGAAGATAGACCGCTATGACGGCGCAGCCGTCACGCGGGCGCTGAGCCATTGGTGCGACAACATGGCGCGCCGCCATGGGCTGCGCTATGTCCTTGTGCCGGAACGGCACAAGGACAGCGCATTCCATTTCCACGGCTTCTTTGCTGGCAGCGGCCTACAGGCCGTTGACAGCGGCCACACGGACAAGAGGGGACACACCATCTTCAACCTGCCACAATGGACGCTAGGGTATACAGCGGCCATCGCGCTGTATGATGACTATGCTTCGGCGGTGGGGTATGTGTGCAAGTACATCGGCAAGCAGGACGGAGAGCGCCCCCTGGGGCGCTGGTACTACTCTGGCGGGGCGCTGAAAGCGCCCGCCAAAGAGTACCTAGCCCTTGATTATAGGCAGCTGGCCGCCGATTTCGGCGGCGAAGCTGTCGAGCTTGAGATACCGGGCAGCAAAATGTTGGTAATCCATACAAAAACGGAGGTATAAATATGCGATGCAATGAGGAAAAACTGGACGGGCTGCTCCTTGAGCTGGGCTTCGACGAGTTCGTCAAGGGGACGGAGTTCCTGCGGCGGGCGGTCAGGCGCTTTGACCGCCGGGAGAAGCTCACGGCGCTGTACGCCGAGCTGGGCAAGGCGGCGGGCTGCACCGGGGCAGCCTATGAGCGTGGCATACGCCACGCGAAGGAAAAGGCCATGGCGCGGGGGGATTTCCACGCATGGACGCGGGTCTTCGGCTGGACGGTCAACCCCTACACCGGCGTTATCACCAATGGTGAGCTGATCGCCCGGTTGGCGAGGTTATGTGATGAGGACTGACTATCTCCTTGAGCGGGAGGTTGAGCAAGTCTTGGACTTGCTCACCCCCGCGAACCGCCTTGTTATGCGGGTGCTGCTGCATACAGGGCTTCGCATTGGCGATGCCCTGTTGCTGCGCCCTCAGCAGCTTAAGCCGAACTTTTGGATTACGGAACAGAAGACAGGGAAGCGGCGACAAGTGGGCTTGCCTGAGCCGCTGCTGTCCGACCTGAGAGAGAACGCCGGGAAGACATGGGTCTTTCCCGGCGTTAATCCGTCCCGGCACAGAACGCGACAAGCGGTCTGGAAGGATGTCAAGCGGGCGGCAGCTGCGGCGCGGTTAACCGCGAACGCTGCGCCGCATTCCATGCGCAAGGTTTACGCGGTGCAGCTGCTGGAAAAGTATGGCGATATCGACCGCGTGCGGCGGGCGCTGAACCACAGCGGCGTGGAAGTCACGCTCATCTATGCTATGGCTGACAAGCGCCTGACGGCCAAAGGCCGCCGCCGTCGGGGCAAGCCCGGGCGAAAGATGGCTTGACAAAAGCGACCGTATCGTGTAGGATGTTGTCGAGGGGGGTGATTCTGAGGAGCCAAACGAAACAAAAGCGCTATTTTGTTGCCACGCCGGGGGAGGGCTTCGGCTGCTTGTGGATAGTTCGCGGTACGCAGGGCGTGCCGCTTATGGCTAGGTCGTGAACGCAACAAAATAAAAATTTTGTTGCGTTTAAAGCGGATGTATGCTATAATGATGGTATCAATCAAGTTTACAGGAGGTTCTTATGCAGCGATACCATGATTGTCCCCAGGTGCTGCGGGAGTTTTTGATCTACCACGAAAATATCAAGGGTCAGTCGCCGCTGACAATTTCGGAGTACTATCTGGATTTGAGAATGTTCTTGCGCTTCATCAAGCTTATGCGGAATGATATGCCAATGAGCACGAATCTGGATGACATCGATATCAAGGAAATTGACATTCAATTTATCCGGGATATCGACACATCGGATATTTTCGACTTTCTTTCCTATTTGGCCAATGACCGGGCAATTAACCCGGATTCAGCTGCTCCGGAGTACGGAATTTCCCCTGCCGCAAGGGCCAGAAAGCTTTCGTCCATTAAGTCCTTCTATAAATATCTGACCACACGAACCAAGCAGCTGCAGGAGAACCCTGTGGCAGATCTGGAATATCCAAAGCTTCGCAAAAGTCTCCCCAAGTATCTTACCATGGAACAGTCCGCCGCGCTGCTGAAATCGGTGTCCGGGCAGAACGAAAAAAGGGATTATGCGATTTTGATGCTGTTTCTCAACTGCGGGATACGGCGCAGCGAACTTGTGAATCTGAACCTGTCAGACGTTTATGAAGACAGAATCCGCGTCATTGGCAAGGGCAACAAAGAACGGTTTGTCTATTTTGGCTCTGCCTGCCGGAAAGCGATCGACGCCTATCTTCCGGAACGCAATCAGAAAGTGCTTACAGACAATCGGGCACTGTTTGGTTCACGGGACAATAACCGAATCAGTGTGACGGCCGTTCATCGTCTGGTGAAAAAAGCGCTTTTACAGGCCGGATTGGATTCCACCCAATATTCTGCCCATAAACTGCGTCATACGGCGGCGACCATGATGCTTTCCGGCGGCGTGGATGTCAAAACCGTTCAGGAAGTCCTCGGACATGAGAACCTGAACACGACTCAGATTTACACGCATATTGAAAGTACAGAGCTGAAAATCGCCGCAGAGGCGAATCCCCTTTCCAAGCTTGACTTTTCCGATAAAATGGAGGATAATAATGGTAGCAACCAATAATTGACAAAGTAATAGTGGAGAAAATACAATTATGTCGATTGGTGAACGGATTACCGAGCTTCGGAAAATGCAGAATCTATCTCAGGGACAGCTTGCACAAGCCATGGATGTGTCGCGTCAGGCCGTCAGCAAATGGGAAAACGATCAGACAAGCCCAGATTCGCTTAAAATGATCCGGCTGGCCGAAGTGCTGGACACGGACATTGAGTACCTTACGACAGGCCGCAGAAACTACGGCAGACGGCCTCCTGTAGTTCTAAAGACGGTGGAAACCGTCGAAAAGGTTATCGAAAAGCCTGTAGTGCGGGTCGTTGAGAAGGTTGTAGAAAAACCGGTAGAAAAAACCGTAGTGCAGTATGTGGAAAAGCCGGTCATCAAAAAGGTTTTTCGGACAAAATATCTCAGAAACCCGGCAGAGCTAGCTATCGTTGGGATCGTTTGCTTTCTGCTGGGGCTGCTGGTGGGTTATTTGCTGTAGCCCCCTCTCCCCTCTCGTTTATCCCAATAATCGTAAAAGGCAGGGATTTCCTCCCTGCCTTTTTGTTATCCGCTTCCCTACAATTTTTAATATTTTAGTTGAATTAAACGTCAACTATCGGTTGCATATACAGTTTCCTACATATTATAACGCCATTTCAATCGCTTCACGCAGATTCTTGACGCGATACACCGTCAGGCCGGCAGGAATCTCCGCCTTATCCGATCCGCTCTTTGGAATAATGCATTTCTTGAATCCCAATCGCATGATTTCCGCAAGGCGCTGATTCAAATGGGACACGGCGCGGATCTCTCCCGTCAGTCCCACCTCCCCTATTGCTGCCAGATCGTCCGCAATGGGAACATCCCGGTATGAGGACGCCACTGCCAAAACGACCGGAAGGTCTGCACCGGGCTCATCAAGCCGTAATCCACCGATCACGTTGATATATGCGTCAAACAGGTTCAGCTTCATCCCGGCCCGTTTTTCTGTCACGGCCATGAGCAAAACCGCACGGTTAAAATCAAAACCGTCAGCCGCCCGTCGGGGGACATTGAAAGTTGTTTTCGTCACTAATGCCTGAACTTCGGCCAATACCGGGCGGGTTCCCTCCATAACACAGGCCACGCAGGTTCCGCTTGCCCCCTCCGGGCGTCCTTCCAGCAGCATCTGGGACGGGTTGGGCACCTCGGCCAAGCCGTCGTCCAGCATTTCAAACACGCCGATCTCATTGGTGGAGCCGAAACGGTTCTTTGCCGCCCGCAGGAGACGGTAGGACGTGTTGGGGTCGCCCTCAAAATACAGGACGCAGTCCACCATGTGCTCCAGAACCTTGGGGCCTGCGATATTGCCGTCTTTATTGATATGCCCCACCACGAACACCGTGATGCCCTGACTCTTGCTCAGCTGCATCATGGTCATGGTGCAGTCTTTCACCTGAGAGACGCTTCCCGGGGAGGACTCGTTTTCCTCATTATAGAGGGTCTGGATGGAGTCTACGATGAGAATATCGGGTTTCATCGCTTCTGCGGCGTCCACAATGTCGGAAAGTCTTGTTTCCGAGAGAATAAAAAGTTCTTCCGGCGCAACGCCAAGACGCTCTGCCCGAAGCTTCAGCTGCCGCTCGCTTTCCTCGCCGGACACGTACAGCACCCGACGGCCGACGCACAGACTGCTGCAAATTTGCAGCAAAAGCGTGGACTTGCCGATGCCGGGAGCGCCGCCCACCAGCACCAGACTGCCTGCAACCGCGCCGCCGCCCAGAACCCGATCCAATTCCCCCATGCCGGTGGAAAACCGGATTTCTCCGTCGCTGGTGATTTCCCGGATGCGCTGGGGCTTCCGGCTCATGCCAACGGGAGCCGATTTTGCCTTGCCGGCGGCTACCGGCTTCTCCACATGCTCTTCCATGGTGTTGTACGCACCGCAACTGGGGCAGCGTCCCATCCACTTGGGGGTCTCATTGCCGCAGTTGGTGCAGTAAAAAACAGTTTTCGTTTTCGCCATTGTGTTTCTCCTTTGGTCTGTTTTCTCTATTATATCAGCGAAAACCTATTCGGTCAAGTGTTCGATAGATATTGACTGACCGTTGCCGCAATGACACAGCAAAGCTTTTTCTGATACGTGCTACAGCTGAGTTTGGCTTCCTCCACCGCGTTGGACAGGAAGCCGCACTCGATCAGCACGCCGGTGCAGTCAATGTGTTCCATCAGATAAACGCCGTCGCTTTTCTTGCATTTTCGGTTGCTGCCCGGGTTCAGGGTGGAGACCAGCCTCTCCTGAAGCAGTTTCGCCAGCTGGGCGCTGCCCTCTGTCCCGGCGTAAAATACCTGCGCGCCGCTGTAGCGGCTGTCGGTAAAATTGTTTTGATGGATGCTCAGCAGCAGAGCGTTTTCCGTCTTGTTGACGATGCGCACGCGCTCTTTCAGGTCGGATATTTTTTTCTGGGCGATGGTCTCCCCTTTCGTGTAGATGGACGTGTCCGTCGTGCGGGTCATCCGGGTGTCATAGCCCAGCAGGTGGAACAGGTCATTTAAGCGGAGGGAAATTTCCAGATTGTATGTACTTTCCAGCACCCCCCGGCAGGATGTCGCGCCGCCGTCCTCTCCGCCATGCCCCGCGTCGATGATGATGCAGTTTCCCCGCTTTAACGGGGCGGCTTCGACCATGACGGACACGGTGCGGCAGCCCCATTCCGCCGCGGCCAGCGTCCCCAGAACGATCAGAATATACAATAGCCCCCAGAGTTTTCGCTTGATCATGGACACCACCTCGTCAAAGTCTATGCGTCCTCTCTACCGTCATGAACCTTTTTGAAAAAATCGCATAGAATGACCCGGAGCGACAAATTTAGGGCAGCTCCGCACAATTTGGCAAGAAGACTCAGACAGGATTTTTGCCCCAATTCAAAGTTTGGGAAATGGAGGAATACTTTGTGTATTTCCCATTTCTCAAACTGAATAAGTGGGGCAAAAGGACGGCTGAGGCTCGCAGACATAATTGCGCGGCGCTACCCTAACGAAAATGTTAGGAGGAATGACCTTTGGATAACCAGAAAAAGGAGGAATACTGCCGCGAAGGGCGGCTTCCGGCCATGGCGCCGCTGGCAAATCCCTATGTTCCCTTCCAGCTGGAAAACCCGCCGCAGTATGAGGCGCAGAAGGGTCTGGTACGGGGAACGCTGTTTCCCGGGCTGGATCTTCCCTTCATGGGCATGGTGAATCTGAACGAGCTGCCGGAAACGCCTTCGTCGCAGATGCAGGCACTGGCCTTTGCCGTTCAGGAGCTGGCGCTGTATCTGGACACCCACCGGGACGACCGGGAGGCGCTGGAGCTGTACCGCCGCTATCAGCAGCTTCTGGAAAAGGTGCGGGCGGAATATCAGAAACGCTTTGGCCCCCTGAACCACGGCACGCCGCAGACATCCGAGAGCTACCAATGGCTGGATGACCCGTGGCCGTGGGAATACACGACGAATAAGGAGGCGTAACCATGTTTGTATATGATAAGAAGCTGCAATATCCGGTGAAAATTGCCGCGGTGAATCCCCGGCTTGCCGCCATCATCATTTCCCAGTACGGCGGCCCCGATGGCGAATTGGGGGCGTCCCTGCGGTATCTGTCCCAGCGCTATGCCATGCCCTTTGATGAGCTGAAAGGATTGTTGACGGACATCGGTAGAGAAGCCCCTGAAATGTTCCTTTCAGGGGCTAACGCTTTTTTTGACGCTTTTGCAACCGTATAGCTCCATTTCAAAGGAAGCAAATTCAAATACACATCAATGTGGTCTTTATCATTCACAACCATTTTATCTAAGATGTGCTTGTAAAATTCATCTTCGTATTCCACGCCGCCGACAATTTCTTTAATAGCTTCCGTGATTTCATTGACAAGCTGTTGTTGATGCTCAATCATAGCCTGCTGCTTATCAATGCTGTCGATAACCGATTGCAGCTCGGCAATTTCGGCATCACATTTAGCCCGTGCCGCAGAAAATTCATCTTTGCTTATATCCCCAGACATATAAATGTCAATCAGTTTTGTACGCTTATCTTCGATAGCTGCAATCTGGGTTTTCAGTTTGGTGGCATCTGTGCCTGTCGTATCCATAGCAATTATAGAATTAATAATGGAAATCAGATTGTTAGTGATTTTCTCTTTGTTGTATTTAAGGCTCTTGGTAACAAGATACATAATGTGGGTGGCATCTTCATTGCGAATACTCAGCCCCGTACAGCCCACTTGGTTTCCTGCCTTATCAATATGGGGACTGCCGTGTTTGGCTGCTTCATTACAACGCCACGCCTTATAACGGCTTCCGTCCTTACGGGTCTTATATCTCGCCACATAGCTTGAGCCGCAGCATCCACATTTGATTTTCCCAGAGAACGGATAACGATTACTGTGCTTCGCCTTACCCTCCTGTGAAAGCGAACGTTCGTCTAAAATGCGGTTTGCTTCCTCAAACAGTTCACGGGAGATAATCGGTTCGTGGTGGTCTTTGATGATAACAAATTCCTCCTGTCCTCGGTTGTATTTCTTTTCGTGGGAGAGGAAGTCTGGCGTATAGGTTTTTTTCTGCACCAAATCGCCGCAGTATTTTTCATTGCGGATGACACGGAGAATAACCGTGTTTTGCCACTCCTTGACACGCATAGGCTCAATGCCTTCTTCCCGAAGCTCACGGGCTATCACATGAGTACCTTTTCCCTCGTTGACAAATTTATGAAATATAAGGCGGACAACCTTTGCCCCTTCCTCATTGATATACATTTTGCCGTCACGGACATCATAGCCGAGCATACTCCGTCCGAACACAACACCTTGCTCCATCTGGCGTTTCTGCCCCCATTTCACACGCTCGGAAGTCTTTCGGCTTTCTTCCTGTGCGATAGAGGACATAATCGCAAGCCGAAGCTCCGCATCGCCGTCTAAGGTGTTGATGTTATCATTCATAAAGATAACGCCGACACCGTGTTTTTTAAGGTCACGGGTATAATAGATACTATCAAGGGTATTTCTCGCAAAACGGGAAATTTCCTTAGTAATAATCAAATCAAAGTCGCCGTTCTTTGCACACGCTATCATGCGGTTAAATTCTTTTCGCTTCTTTGTGTTCGTGCCAGAAATGCCCTCGTCAGCAAAAACCTCGTACAGTTCCCAATCGGGATTACGCTCGATATATTGTCTGAAATATCGCTGCTGACTTTCAAACGAATTGGCTTGGTCTTCATTATCCGTGGAAACACGGCAATATGCAGCCACTCGCTTTTTCATATCTACCATTTTTCGCTCTTGATTTAGGCGTTCATATCTGTTCATGGCTTAGCTCCTTTCCTTATTATTGCCTGTCTTTTCAGGGCATACAGGGATACCCGCAGGGTGTTTCTCAGTAACCTGTGTTACTGTATTTATTATAGAAAAAACGGATAGAGGTGTCGAATGTGCAAATCTTCAATTTATACATTCGGATATGTAAAAACGCCAAGCGTTAGGCTCGGCGTTGCTTTTTCTGATTTTGACTGTATTGTTTTTCAAGCGTGGCCAAGCAGCGTTCCCGCTGCGATTGGGTCAACAGCTTTCTTTTTTCCAACGAAAGAATGATTGACCTCTGGATATTCATAAGAAACGCTGCGTGTTCCTGCTCATTTAATTCTGGAACAGGGTCGCCAACATAAACAAATTCTCTATGCTTCAGCCGTCAACACCTCCCTCGTTCCAAATATATGAGCCAATGGTTGTACCATATAACGAGGGGCTAATCCTTTTTATTTAGGGCAAGGCTGATTGACAACGCTCTGTCTACGGACAGCATAAAACGCCTGTCAAAAGTGCCGATGTACTCTTGCAGGCGTTGTTTGTCTATTGTCCTTATCTGTTCAAGCAGTATAATGGAGTCTTTTTCAAGGCACTCATAGCCTTTCGCTACGATATGCGTGGGCAAATTCGCCTTTGCGTGTTCCATGCTTGTAATCGCCGCTACAATGACCGTAGGGCTGTGCTTATTGCCCGTATCATTAGAGATGATAAGTACGGGTCTGTGTTTACCTCCCTGCTCCGAGCCGATAACAGGGTTTAATTTGGCGAAGTAAATATCGCCACGCTTGATTTTCCTTTCTTCCATAAATATGTCTGACCTCCTATCTGGATTTAGGCAGGCGTGACCTGCCTATGTAACAGCCAGACACAAGGAAGTAATTAAGGTCGGGAGAGCATTAACAAAATCTCTGTTCTTATGACCGCCTTATATCTGGCTTTATGATAGGAGCATCTCTATTTGTCCTCGACACCCCGAAATGCAAGAGCGTCCGTAAACGCAGGGAAGTCGCCAAACGGTCAGCAGCGAACTGACGCCACGGGAGTTCCACCCCAACTGTCGGTCTGACAGAGCCGCCCTCATTGCCTGCGACGGGTTGGATACCGTTCGGGCTGTGACTGGACGGGAGTACCATTGTTCTCTTTGCGGGTCATGGCGAAATCGGGAGCTGCCCGATATTTTCAGTCGGTAGGTTAGGCTCACCACCTTTCTGTCGCTCGCTGCCGCTTGGCAGGTCATGGCGTACCGCTGCACACGCTTATGCTCATCACAATCACAAAGAGGAAGTATTTGGCGAATGAGTATTCGGTTGTCAAGGAACAATCCCGTTTTCGCCACACAAAGGAAAACGGGGCGAAGGTTTTTACGCCTTACACCCCATAGTCCTTGGGAAACCTCGATTTTCCCCTCTACTCAAAAAACTTTTTTAATTTTTCTTTGAGCCTGTCCATTCGCCTGTAAACCGCTTTCTCTGTAACGCCCAGATACGATGCGATTTCACGGGTAGAAAAGCCGTGTATCTTCATCAGGGCAATTTGCAGGGTCAGCTTGTCCACCTTAATCAAAACCTGATAGAGTTGCTGATTTTCAATATTGTCCAGAAAATCCTCAACTGTTTTTACTTCGGGCTGTGCCGTGTCCTCGGCAAATTCCTCAAGATATGTACCCGCATCCTGCAACCTGCGGTAAAACTTCCTGTCAGAATTAAAGACCGCCCAATCGTAAATACGGAGTTTTTCAATGGTATCCTCGCTGACACCTAAGCTCCGCATTTTCTTTTCCTCGGCTTCCTTCCAGAGCCGCCATTTCTTTTCTTCTCTGCCATAATTGAATGACATTCTCTTGACCTCCAATCTGAATTTTTTTGAAAAATCCAGATTGGTCGGCGGGGAACGGCATCCTACGACGCAAAAATGCCTTTGACGGCGTTCTGCAAAAAACGACAAAAGAAAAACCGCAAAGGCTGTAACACCTTCACGGTTATAGGAGATTAAACTTCTTTTAAGTAGAAATTTGGCATCTACTTTGAGGGTATAAGAGTTCCATGCACAAGTAAGAATTTTTTTAACAGGTTATCCTCACTTATCCATGAAGCTATGTATGTAGATGCTGCTTCGGATAAGCAGCAGAGCGACGGTCTTAGACCAACGCATAAAAAATTCCTCCAAACTCAAAAACGGGTCTGGAGAGATGCGTCATCTATGTTTTGGCATGACAATACAGCCCACCAGAAAACGCCGTTTTTTTTATTCGGTGGGCTTGTCCATCCTATGGTTATATAAAAAGAGAGCCGATAAACTGTGATTTCATTTCACAAGTTCATCGGCTCTGCGTCTGTGCGTCTGGCTCTTTGATGATGTTAAAATGCTGCTAATATTGCTCCATCAATGACCGCTATAATCAAAAATACGGCAATTCCTTTTAGAAATGAAGCAAAGTGTTTCTTCGGATTGGAATACAATTCCTTTCGGTTTTTTGTACCTGTAAAGCGTACCCTTTTAGGATTTCTCCACCACAACATATCAATGACAAGAAAATCAAAAGCGTTAAGGCTTTGTCCTAAAATCATCAGATTTGTAAAATTAGCCCTAAATCCGTCCTCTTTCACGAACAAGCCGAAGATAAAGAGGACAATGCCAAAAACAACAATATTTGATACAAACGACACAAAAGACGAAGCCGTTTTGATTTTGGATTGCAGAACTGGATTTTTGTTTACCATTTCTTGCACTTCATCGGGATAAGAAGCATAGCTTTTGATATTTTTATCATCGCTCCCTGTATTTAAGTAGCATATTCCCCAAAACAGGACATACAAAATAACTAATTCAACTATCAGCATATTATCTATTTCCTCTGATTTTTCTTTATATATACCATTCCGATAAATGGGAAGTTATTTATCCTTTGGGGGAATAGATTTTCCTATCCATCCACCAATCAAAGCACATACCAACGAAATTGCCGCTGAAGCAATACTGCTTGTAAAATAGATGCAAACACCAGAAAGAACTGCACCAACTATAGAACCAATCAAAAAGCCCATTTCCTCATAGTTTTTCATGAACAACCCTCCTTCAAACACCGATTTGTCGCTTCGTTAATCAGCTCTGTGTTTTCGTTTCAAATCTTTTAATCACTGTTACCTGTAAATTCTTTGCGTCAATCAAACTTTCCTGTTTGCACTTCGGGCAATAGAGTGGAAAGTTTTTCAGTTCTGTGTCTGCCCGCATCTGCAATCTTGTCTTATTTCCGCAGACAGGGCAGCGTATCCATTCACTACTCACCATAAAAAAAACCATTCTATTTCCCTTTATTTTTCTGCTCCAGTTCCGCACCATAACGGACAACCATAGAAAGTAAAATCAAGCAGATGCCAAGCGTAATACTGCCTGCATCATCAAACCTGTTCCATTCTGCCAGACCGATATTTTCGTAGATGCCGTCTATCACTGACATAGATATAATAGATATTGCAATCTCTATAATTCCAAGCTGCTTTATCCTATCTGCACCTGCGTTTGTAAACGGCGTACCCTCTTTCAACTCCGCTGTAAAATAGCGATAGGCAAATGCCGTGAGGATTCCGCCAGACAGCAAAGAGATTGCCGCAGCAGCTAAAATCCCTACAAGCTGCCCTTTGCTCATTTCAGCCGTAACCGACAGGAAATTGAGAAACTGGTTTTCCATATTTAACACATCTGATGCCACAAGAGTTGCCCCGATGGACGCTAAAACCACTCCTACAATGGCAAATATCAGAATAATTTTTGAGAGTATCTGCAACACCCTCATGCCTTTTTGGATTTTCTCTAAATTGCTCATTCTTTACTTTTCCTTTCTTCGCTATTATTCTTTTCCAAAGGCTTTTCAACAGTCTTATTCCTTACAAGCACGGCAATCGGCGTGATTACCAGATACAGAACGGTCAAAATCACAAAGAACCCTATATCCGCATCCAAAAACACATAAACGATATTAAAGCCAAAGTGCAGCAATACCGAATAGAGCAGGTTATTATGCCGTTCCAGAAAAATGTTCATCAGCACCGTAATGGATGTAATCACAACGATATTGGAAATGACATAGGGAATTGCCCTCCAGTCAGTAAACTCCGAGTCCACCACCCAAAGCAAAGTATGCCAGAAGCACCATACCAAGCCCTGGCAGACAGAGGATTTCAAAAAGCCATACTTTTTATGAAATTCCTCCCGCATAAAGCCACGCCATCCTAATTCCTCCCCTGTCGGTCCCGAAGTCAGGGAGAGGAAGATACTAAGCGGCAATGCTGTCGTTCCCAGATTGATGTAGGACAGCATTGGCTTTCCCGTCATAATGGAATAGAGAAACAACGACAACACGCTGATGCCAAAAGTAAAGGCAAAGGAGAGCAGCAACGGAAGCAGCTTTACTTTCCCAGAAAAGCACCGCTTCACAAAAGCCGTCCTTGTTTCATATGGTCTGAAATACCTCCATCCAATCAAAAGCAGATAGGTCGGCGACCATGCGATAAGGTTTCGGACAACCCACATGATGACAGGCGGCGCATGAAAGACAAGGCTTGCCGAGCCTGCTACAAAAATAATAAGCATCCAGACCAGAATATAGGAGCTGATGATATATTTCTTCAGATAATTTGTTTTCATTCCATTAGCTCCTTTCCCTGTCCGTGCTAATGACAAGCTCGCTCTTGATACCGTTCAGTTCAATGATATTCTCCGCATCGGGCGTGTCGAAGCGTTCCGTCTGCCGTCCGTCTTTCTCATAAGAGATACTTGTTCCAATCCCTTTTGTAACGGCAGTAAAAACAGTGTCCTCTGGAACATGGATTTTTGAGGTTGCCGATACTTGGTTGATTGCAATCTCCCCATTCAAAGAACGGCATACAATCTCCATATCCAGATTGCAGTTTACCTCTACCGTACCAGAAACATCCGCCAAAGCGATATACGGCGTCTTTACATCAAGCTCTATGCTGTCGCATTCCAGAGAACGGATTTCCACCGTCTCCGCATTGACCGCACATTCGATTTTCCCGACATAGGGTGATGGGATTTGGACGAAGATACTGACCGCTTCCTTTGCCGTCGTTTCGGATACGCCATTTTTTCGGTTTACATCCACATCAATCCTTTTTCGGATGTCGTCAATCTTGACCTTGAAATCATTCTGGAGCGTGGAGAAGGTATTGGATGCCAGACGGACACGGATTTTCTCGCCTTCGTAGCCTGACAACTGGAATTGCTTTGCTCCGCCAAACTTCATATCATAGCGTTTCGGCTCGTCAATATCGTACTCCGTGATACTCTCATAAAGATAATCCGTCGGTTTTTTCGCCCCTCTTTCATTAGAGAGCAGCTCGTCAATGGAAATGTCAAACAGGGCGGAGATTGCCATGATATTTTCAATGTCAGGAATACCCGCATCCGTTTCCCACTTCGTAACCGCCTGTCTGGACACGCTGAGCTTCTCTGCCAACTGTTCCTGCGACATTCCTGCCTGCTTGCGGATGGATTTTAATTTCTCTGCAAATGTCATGTTCGTGACCTCCTTATTTTGATATGCCCAGTATAGGAAAGCGTATTTTGCATTACAAGCAAGCAGGGTTTACATTTCAGTTTTTTCTGCTACTTTGCGTGGCATTTCCCCTTTTGCTATGACTTTGGTCTTCTTCTCTAAAAATACAGTTTATTTATAGACCGTCTGCCTGTCGGTAACGGATTGAAAAGTAAAGGAACAAATCTGTTCCCTTATCTTTCCTTCCTATAATTTAATCAAACTCCATAATTATCGGAAAACATCATTTCTGTCCAAATAACGGACGGATAATTTCCTCCATACTTCCTTGCTCCATATTTAGAAGCCGCTCCAAATTATAAATAAATGCTGTCATCTTCTTTTTCTTTTCTTCCTCGCTATATTCCATGAGGTCATCAAATGCTGTATAGGAATATAAAAAAGTCATTTCAGCAACTTCTTCTGGATAATCCGTCTGGCATATCCCCTGCGAAATTCCCTCCGTAATCAATGTCGCAATAAGCGGTGTGACTTCGAACAATAATTTTTCTTGTATTTTCTGGTGCATAAGGGCATTTTGCGGTTTATGTACCTGTTCCAATATCTCATGACCAAAGCTGCCGTCACTTATATTAAGAGCAAGCATCATCATCGTAAAACGCTGTAACACGGGTATCTCCGTTTGTTTCACAATTGATTTTGCTTTTTCAAGTATTTGCTCTGTCATACGGTCAATCATTGCATCCAAAATTTCTTCTTTGGATTTGAAATGATAGTAAAGCGTACCTCTTGCAATGCCGATTTCTTTCAGAATGTCATTGGTGCTTGTGGCATCATAGCCTTGTTCTCCAAACAATCTCCCTGCAACATCCAATATCTCATTTTTGCGTTCTTCCGCCTCTTTTACAATTCGCATTTTCTACACGCTCCCAAACACATCAAGACCGACAGATTGTCGGTTGTTATTCTATCATAGAGAGCGTTCGCTGTCAAGAAATAGTCACTTTTATAAAGTTTATAGCTCTTTCATCTCTGCTGATAGGCTATTAAATCTCTTGTTGTCAGAGATTTCACATCGTTCTATCAGAAACCACATCTCTGTAAAATATAAGGGCAAGATTTTCAGAGAACAGGTGGTGAGCTTATGGATAAAAGAAATAACGATTTTGACTTTGATTTCACGTCGATAGGACAGGCAATCAAGAAAGCCCGTGAAAAAACAGGTATGACACGGGAGCAGCTTGCCCGTATCGTGGATTATGACCCAAGACATCTGCAAGCGGTTGAGAACGAGGGGCAGTATCCGAGTATCGAGCTGTTCATTCAGCTTATTACGATGTTCGGGGTATCGGTGGACGAGTACATATTCCCAGAGAAAGAAGTCAAAAAGAGTTCCATCCGCAGACGCTTAGACGCTCAGCTTGACCGTCTGGACGACAAGGAGCTGTCCGTCATCGAAGCAACCGTGAATGGGCTATGTAAGGCAAAAGAGCCAGAGGAATAAAACCTCTGTTTTTTCTTTCGCCCTTTTCCTAATAGCTCGGACAGCCGTAGCCGAGGATTTCATAGTACCCGACGAGATAACTGTTCTGTCGGCAGGCGTCGCCAGAGTTGCCCTCCACGGTATAAACAACGCCGTTCTCGCATTTCTCCACGATGCCTACATGGTCGGCGTCGCCGTCTTGGCCGTCATTGCTCCAGTCGAAAAAGATAATGTCGCCTGCTTTCGGCTCATAATCCTTTCCCTGCCATTGCCCGTTGCTGTTAAACCAATTCACACCGTCCGAACAAAGGGAGAATTTTGGCACGATGCCGCTTTCCAGATAACCGCATTGGTCGGCACACCACGACACGAAGCAGGCACACCATTCCACACGCCCCTCAAATCCGTACCAGCTCCAGTAGGGCTGACCGCCCTCGTTGCCAAGCTGCGTCAGAGCAATCTCCACGATTGCCTGATTGCCGCCGCTTGTGAACGCCCGCCCGTATGGGTAATACCGAAGCACATGGGCGGGGTACTGCGTGTCGCCGTACTTTTCCCAACCTAACCTCTGTGCCTGCATGGTCGAAAATTCCACCGCATTGGCATAGGAATAGCCGCCATAGTTGCTCTTTGCCCAAGAGATATAGCCGTTGCCAAAGTTATATCCCTGCAAGGCGAGCTTGATACGCTCCATGTCAATCGGGTTTTCCACCTCAGCGGAGATTAGGGCTGCCTTTAGCTCCTGTACGCCGCACTGGATAGAATACTCTGGGTCTTGTATCCCGTTTGGCTCATGGGGATACCGTGTGTTAAAGCTGCCCTCTGCCGCCTGCATGGGGTCAAGCCCACGCCCGCCGCTTTCCTGCATCATCACAGCTTTGATAAGCTCCACATATTCGGGAATGCCATACTGCTTGGCATATTTCTGTATCAAAGGCTCATAGGCTTCCACTTCTGCACTAACAGGAGTATATGAAGTGCTGCTGCTTCCTCCGCCAAACAGGGAAACGGCGCAGCCGAGCAGGACAACGATGAGGATAATCACAATGGCAATCCAACCGCCTGCGATAAGGGATGCAATCAGAGCCTTTGTCCCTGCGATAATCGCCTTGACTGCGGCAATGGTGGCTCTGACCGTCGCTTTTGTCGCTTCGGCTGTCGCCTTTGCGGTGGCTTTCGCCGTCTGTGCCGCTTTCTGGGCGGCTTTGGCGGATGCCTTTGCCGCCGCCTGCGTCGCCTGAACGGTCTGCTCGGTGGTCTTAATCGCCGTCTTAGAGGTCGCCTGTGCGGTTTTCACGCCGTTCTCGGCGGTCTTGATTGTGCCTTTCGCTGTAGACTTGACCGTTTTCTCCGCATTTCTGGCGGTAGTCTTGATTGTCTTTTTTCCCTGCCGCCTTGTCTTTATCAGCGGGTTTTCTGTGGTCTGGGGAGCTTCGGGCTTTATAGCAGAAAAACTGTCTGAAGCAGGGGAACGGCCCGCTGTCCCGTTTCGGATCAGCGAGCCGTCCTGTTCTGCCATCACCTGTGCTTTTTTCTTCTCGGCGGCTTTGACCGCCCGTTTCTGCTTGAAGTCCGATACCCTGTCCTTTGCCTTGCCGATGTTCTCTTTCGTGGTCTGGACGGATTTCTGCCCCTGCTTATTAAACTGGTGGATGCCCTCGTCCTTGATGCGGTCTGCACCGTAAGAGATTTTATCCGCCGCATATTCGGTGGCAGAGCTTTCATCGGCATAATAGCCCTGTTCCGCTTTCTCCTTTGTCTTGGCATAGGCGGATTTCATACGCTCACTTGCAATGGCGGCTTTGTCTATGGTCTTTATCGTGCCTTTTATCGCATCTCTGGTCTTAATATCAGCCATAGCAAACCTCCCTTCTGTAAATTCCTGCGGCTGTTACACCATCCGTTTTGCCACAACCACAAGCCTGCCGTTCTGGGCGGAGTATTCGCAGGTGGAGAGGGTAATAAGCTTATCGCCGTACTCGGCGGTCACGCCCGTATCATACAGGGCAAGCTCCTTGCATTTGGCGATATAGGCGTTAAATTCCTCCTCATTCTCCGCATCCACAAAGTCATAGTAGCGGTAGCCCTCCGCACTGTACGCCACGGTCTTAAAAACGGCGACGATTTCATACTCGCCCTGCTCGGTCAATGTGTCAAACCGGATGGTCTTGTGTTCCTCATAGAAGCCCTTATCCTTGTAGTTCTCCAACGCCCCGAACATCTTTTGCCCTTTGATATGATGACCGTAGATAATCAGGTTGTCGCTTGTGAGGATGTCGCAGTTTTCTTGGATATACGGCACACCCCAATCGCTGTACTCCTTTTCAAAGCTGTGCTTCAGATAGAAGTTGGGGTTGTTCTTGCTCTGCATGACGGGATAGTTGATAGCTGTTCCGTCAATGGAAATCCAGCCAACCATGTCTTCATTCTGCAAGTACAATTCCTGATACTTGGCAAGCACATCCTCGCCCTCGCTGACGGGCGTATCTTCTGGTGTTTCTTCCTCCGCAGGGGCGTTCTCCACCACCTCTGCAAGACTGTCAAACACTTCTTCCTGCTCGTCCACCTGTGCATAGTGGGCATAGATATGATAGCCGCAGAAAGCCGCCGCCCCTAAAAGGCAGGCGGCGGCAATAATACAGATAACAGATTGATATTTTTTCAAATTCATAGGCTTGTTTTCCTTTCTTTCATTTGCCCTGTTTTCTGGGCATAACGGTATGCCCGCAGGGTATTTCATTTTTTGAGATTACGGTTTACCGTGTATGCTCGGTCTGTTTCTCCCGCATGGGTAAATCCCTGCAATACTCTGGATACCTGACCTTAATGCCCTCCATAAAGTACGGGGCGAACTCGCAGCAGAATAAATCCTCTGGCGTGAAGCTCTTTTCCCGCCCTTCCTCGGCGTAACCGTTCCAGAGGTTAAAGGCGAGGTGGCAGACCTTGACCGTGCCGCTTGTCTGCCAACCTCCGTGCATCCCCTCTGGGATAATCAAATCGTTTTTGAAATCAAACATCTGGCTGATATTCGCCCTCGTTTCCGAAGCGATACCCATCACATAGAAAAACGCCCTGTGGTAGCAGTCGTTTATCCTGCATTTCATCATATTTTCCAGAAAGAAATCCCGATGGGCTGTGCCGTTAAACCTTATATCCGCCATCGCTTACACCTCCCCAAACTTGGTCGTCATCAGCTTATACAGCTCCGTATTGCGTGGGAACTTGTTGACAAACGGTACAAGGGAGCTGCCAACTTTGAGAAGCCCCTGACCTGCCCCCACATTCGTGATATAACTCATCTGCAAATCGGAGATGTTAAGGAGCTTGGCAAGCTCGATACGGTCTGTGGACGCCTGATTGAGCATGATGATAAACTCGGAGTTGGCAAGCATTGTCCTCGCCGTGTGGCTCTGCAAGAGGTCGTCCACATTCTGGGTAATACCTGTGCAGTACGCCCCGTATTTCCTAACTCGCTTCCAGAGGGTAAAGAGGAAGTTGGCGGAATACTCATGCTGAAACAGCAGGTAAATCTCGTCAATGAAAATGAATGTGTTCCTGCCTTTTGCCCTGTTCTGCGTGATACGGTTTAAGATGCTGTCAAGCACCACAAGCATACCGATAGGCTGCAACTGTTTTCCCAAGTCCAAAATGTCGTAGCAGATAAGGCGGCTGTGGGTATCCACATTAGTATGCTTCGCAAAGGTATTGAGAGAGCCGTCCGTGAAAAGCTCAATCGCAAGGGCGATTTCCTGTGCCTCTGGCTCGTTCTGCTTCAGAAGCTCCTCACGGAAGTCCTGCAAGGTGGGCGGCGTCCCCATATAGTTGCCCTGCTGATAGTAGCGGTAGACGCTCGCCGTGCATCGGTCAATGATGGATTTCTGCTTTGCCCCCAAGCTCGCCCCGCCGATGAGCTGCTCGCAGAGGGACAAAATAAACTCCGATTTCAGGATGACGGGGTTTGCACCGTCACCATAATCGGAGTTCATATCCATAGCATTGATATGGTTGTCGCTCGTTGCCGAGATGTGGATGACCTCGCCCTGCATTGCCCGTACTAAAGGCGAATACTCTCGCTCAGGGTCTATAATAATAACATCGGCGTTGGGGTCGGTCAGAATGATGTTCGTCATTTCCTCCTTTGCCGTAAAGGATTTACCCGCACCAGACACGCCGAGGATAAAAGAATTGCCGTTCAACAGGTGGCGGCGGTTAGCGATAATCATATTTTTGGAGATTACATTCTGCCCGTAGTACACGCCGTCCTTATGGTAGATTTCCTGCACTCTAAACGGGATAAACACCGCAAGGCTCTCCGTTGTCAGCGTCCTTAATGCGTCAATCTTTCTTACGCCAAAAGGCAGGGCGGTATTCAGACCGTCCATCTGCTGATATTTCAGCACGGCGAACTGGCACAAATGCTTCCTTGCCGTCGTCAAGAGGGCTTCCGTGTCGTTGTCGAGCTGTTCTTTGGTATCGGCGGTATGCACCATCGTCAGTACCGCAAACATCATCCTCTGGTCACGGGTCGTCAAATCGTCCAGAAACTCCTTGCTTTCCCGACGCTGCTGCTCCAAGTCGTAGGGGATGACGGCGGAAAAGTTGTTGTTCTGGTTCTGCTTCCTCTGCCAGTTGGTGATGTTGGTTTCCACACCGAGCAGACGGTTTTCCACCTCCCTAACCGCTTCATCCGTGGGAACGGGAACGGCATCCACGGAGAGCATCATGTTACGGTTTAATTCACAAAGCTCCGCCACCATACTGTCCTTGATATACGCAGCGTATTCCCGCAGAAAAATCACACGCCCGTACCTGTCGCCCATCTTAAAGTAGTCTTTTTCAAACTCAAAGGTATCAGGGCAGATATAGTCCTTGAAGTCGTGACCTTTTTTCATGGACTGCATCATATCAAAAGCAAAGGCGGTTTCCTCGCCCGTGCGGTAGAAATCATGGAAGATGCGGAGCTTATCGGCTGCGTCAAGCTCGCTGCATTTTGAGCCAAGACGGTTGAAATGGGCGATAAGGTCAGACCCCACACGGGCAAAATAATTCCTTGCCTCCTCAATGTTCTTCTTGCTCACCGATATAGTCACATATTTATCCTGCACGATAGAATTAGCCCCTGTTGCCTTATCGAGCAGCATCTTGTTGTATTCCCTGCGGTACTTGTCCAGACCGTCCTCCGCCATCGGGATTAAAATGGTCTGTTCAAAATCCGCTTTGTTCAGGCGGCGGTTGTTAATCGTGATTTTCGTGGTCGCCCCGCTGTCGAGGGCGTTCAAAAGCTCTGAATACTCTAAAAACATCGCTTCCTTGTCCTCACGGCTCGCCACGGCGTAATTGATGTCCTCAAACTTGAAGGTCTTGGCGTATTTGTTCTTCCCGACAAGGAAAATGCCGTCCTCCCAGATGGTTTTCATGGGGATGACCGCCTGCACTGATTTCGGAACGGCAAATTTCTCCTTGTCCTGCTTAAACAGGTTTTTAAGCGTCTTTATCATGGCTTACCTCCTTACGCTTTTTTGATTTCTTAGCTTTCTTCATTTTCTGTTTCTCTGACTTTCCCGCCTGCCGTTTCTGCTTCTTTATCGGGGCGGGCAAGCCCTTCTCCCTTGCTTCGATATTCGGCTTCAACGCTTCATAATAGAGGTTGTCTGGCAAAAATAAAATCTTCTTCGGCATCAGAAACTCCGATTTTATCCACGCCCAGACAAACTGCTCGGCGGTCATGCCGTTGTATTTCACAAAGCCCATCATGGCAAAGGGGGAAGCCCCCAGAATACACATCCAACTGAGGGTTTCCGTGCCGAACTTCGGGCGGAGCAGGAAATACAAGCCCACCGCCACGCCGCAGGCAAGGACAGAAAAAATGAACTGCCGCATCGACAGCCCGAAAAACATACTCTCCGTATAGTTGCGGATTTCCTTATTTATTTTGACTTCCAAATAGATAGCACCTCCTTTTGGACATAAAAAAACCGCCACCTGTTATCAAGTGACGATTTTGCTCGGTTTATTTTCTTGTTACCTGATAAGCCAACTGTAATCCTGCCTGCAATCCACCACATAATCGGCGTAGACTATATCGTCTACTATCTGGAAGATTATCATATAGCGTTTTTCAAACAGGATAAAACGGTAGGCGTTTCGGGGAATATATTCCCCTGTAAGCCACGAGCATCTCTGTGGCATCAGCTCCAATGAATTTGCGGTCTTTTCAAACTCGGCTGTCAACCGTTCCGCCGCCTCTGGGCTGACCTGTGCCAGAAATGCGGCATGGGAAACGAGCATCTGTGTTGCACGTTCCGATACAATCACACGGTATTTATTCTGCTGTTCCATGACCTGCTGCCTCCTTGATTGCGCTACGCATCATCGCAGCAACTTCATCAACAGAGTAACCTTTGTTCCCGCGCATCCTATCTTCCTCAACGGCAAGCAGCTCCTCACGGAGTTTTAACATCTTTTCCCGTCTGTTATAGGTTTCAATATCCATGACAACCAAATCCCCCTCGCCATTCTTGGTAAGGAAAATCGGCTCTGCGGTCTTTCTGCACATATCGGCAATCTCATTGTAATTCTGGCGGATTGCTGCGGATGGACGAATATTCATAATGACACCTCCTTGAATTGTATCGGTAGTAATATTCTACCCATATTATACCCATTCCATGCAACATAGTCAACAGCTCCGCAGAAAATTTACAATTACAAGCCCACCGCCACGCCGCAGGCAAGGACAGGAAAAATGAACTGCCGCATTGACAGCCCAAAAAACATACTCTCCGTATAGTTACGGATTTCCTTATTTATCTTGACTTCCA